>ODAI010854300.1_pt1 | contig 26491 bp, 13 predicted proteins | sample 1539321 | NCBI WGS metagenome assembly ODAI01 (sample SAMN02144231, study PRJEB22623) | gut metagenome | biome: sheep rumen | host: Ovis aries | place: New Zealand
AAAACAGGCAAATATCATTGAAGCATTCCTCGCCTTTGATGGTGGTGACAGGATACAACTATGTGAGGAAATCTGGAATGTCGCCAGTCCCAAGGTTAATTATTATTGGCGTGACGGAACCTTTGATGCACTTGAAGAACTGCGAACAAGGGAACTAAATCATCGTACCTATGGAAATGGCCTTGGGCTATGATTGAATAAGAAACTCCTGCAACCAGTCATCTTGATAACGCCGGGGGATGTGGATGACCGCAAGCCGCTTGACTACAAGCCTTTTGTGGAATTCCTCTACGGAAAACTCGTCGGGGATAAAGGATACATAGGCAAGGAATTGTTCCAGCGCCTCTTCGTTGACGGCATCCAGCTCATCACGAAGCTCAAAAGCAACATGAAGGGAGCCATCATGAATATGTCTGACAGGCTGCTTATCAGAAAGAGGGCCATCATTGAGACTGTCAATGACGAGCTGAAGAATATCGCACAGGTGGAGCACTCAAGACACAGGTCATTCGACAATTTTGTCGTTAATATGCTTGGAGCACTGGCTGCATACTGATTCTTTCCAAAGAAGCCAAGTATTGCTTGCGAGAGAGTCATAGACACACAACTCGCACTATTTTGAATTCGTCGAACTCACGTTAACATAGCATTTGCAGGATTTTTCCTTTCTTTTAAGTCCTCTATTTGCTCCACATTTGCTCCACAAGTCGTGACGAGAACGTTAACTGTTCGTATCAGGCTAACCTTCCTTCTTAATTGCCCCATGCTCACTCCCACCAAAAGAACCAAACAGAGGATTTTCTCAACACGTCGGCTAAACATCTGAGATGTTGCAGACTCCGACAATTGTTTAGCTATGACTCCCAATGATATTCTTGCGAAACGATTCAACGTGTGAAAAGGTCTATCTAAGGGAAAACGTGGCAGATCTCTGGGGCAGACAATGTCGTTACTAAATAAATCAAAATTATAAAAAATATTCGTAATTTACAAATAAATTGTATCCTTTTGCAATAATTTTGTATTGTTTGCATAGTCTTTAATTTAATTTTGCGACAATTATGAATAAATACCTTATCTATATCGTACTCTTATTTCTTGTGCCATCAGATTCTTTGGCTTCTATCTATCGCAACTATTATGTTGAGGATGGATTGTCACACAATAGTGTTTGGGCTGTGATGCAAGACCGTCAGGGATACATATGGTTTGGAACCAATGATGGTCTAGACAGGTTTGACGGGGTGAACTTCCGAGTATTCCGATACCATCCAGACAATCCTTCAAGCATCGGTCACAATTTCATACATTGTCTGAAAGAAACATTACGAGGCAAGTTCCTTGTTGGAACGAAAGGAGGACTGTATCTTTACAACCGTTACAACGAAACTTTCTCTCATGTTGTTCTCAACACCGAAATTCGTGAGAAGGACCAGACTTCTATTCATTGCATCATTGAGGACCGTCAGGGTGATGTGTGGATTGGATGCTACGGCGATGGCGTTTATTGTCTTAGTGGTATGGATATGAAGGTGAAGAAACACTATGCTGCGAAAAATCTTCCTTCTGTTTTTGTCAATTCGCTCTGCTGTGACCTGAGCGACAATATCTGGATTGGTACGGAACGGAACGGTCTCTATCAGTTGAATTCGCACACAGGCAAGGTGAGTCAGGTCAGAACTCCTGCCAATTCTATTTCATCACTTTTCTGTGACAAGAATAATAATCTCTGGATTGGATCCGATGCTCAGGGATTGTATAAGTACAGCATCCGTGGCAATTCATATGAATGCATTGAGCCTAAGGACAGTCACATCAAAATGAACAATATCAAGTCTATCATATCATACAATGCCCAAGAGATAATGATGAGTACCGAGAGCGGTGCTATAAGGGTGAATATTGAAACCAATGAAATAAAGACTTTAGGTGAGGGCAAAACTTACGACAATAACACTGACCGCAGTATTTTTTCTATTTGTAAGGACAACGAGGGCGGACTGTGGTTTGGTAAGTATTTCACAGGTGTCACTTACTGGTCGCCTTATGCCAATCGCTTCTCGTATTATCCATGCAGCATCAGTGCGAATCTTCAGCCTAGTATTGTACTAGGGTTTGCGGAAGATGCCAATGGAGATGTGTGGATTGCCACTCGCGACAATGGAATTCTTTGCATAGATTCTCAAAGTCGTACTTTGCGTACTGAAAAGAATGCTTTCGCTAATCACCATGTTCAGGCTGTTGCTTCTTATGATGGCAAGTTGTGGCTTAGTATATATAATAAAGGTGTGGTACAGTTCGATCCTGTTAGTCAGCGCATTATTGCAAGCTACAATATTGATAGTGGTCTGGCTTCGAATATCTGCACGTCCATTCATCGTTGCGATAACGGCACCATCTGTTTCGGTACAGACAATGGTGTGAACTTGCTGCGTGATGGTGTTATCACTACGGTTGAATCTACGCTCAAGCATCCGGTGAAGGCCGTCATAGAAGACTATGAAGGCCATCTCTGGTTGGCTTGCCATAAATATGGTGTGGTGCGTTTAGGTAAGGATGGTTCGTATAAGTGTTTCACTCACCGTCATGGTGATAAGTCGTCGATCATGTCGAACAATGTCAACACTATCTTTCAGGATACCAAAGGCATTCTTTGGGTTGGAACAGAAGGTTTCGGACTTGGTATGTTTAACATAAAGACAGGAAAAATACTACACATTTTCAGTGAACAAGAGGGTATGCCTTCGAATACTATCTATTCCATCCAGGAAGATCATGACGGTCATATCTGGGTAACCACTGGTGGCGGACTGGTTCGCATTGCAAGTGGCAGTCGTGTCATCAGTACTTTCAAATACATCGAAGAGCAGTTACATTTCAATTACTCTCATAACAGTAGTCTGTTGTCCCGTCAGGGAATGCTATATTATGGTGGTTCCACAGGAATGCTTACCTTCTCTCCGCATACAGTTGCGACAAAAAGAGATAATGGAAAGGTTATACTTACAGGCTTGTATATCGATGGCCGCGAGCAATTGCCTGATGCTGAGAATTCACCGCTCACCCAATCGATAAGCTTGACCAAAAGTTTAGTTCTGTCGGCCTCACAGAATCGTTTCTCATTGACTGCGGCTTGCCTGTCGTTCCTTTCGCCCGACCAGAATGACATCTACTATATGCTCGAAGGGTTTGATCATCAATGGAATCGTGTTTCTGCCCGTCAGGCACGCATCTCGTATATGAATATTCCTGCTGGCCACTACACCCTCTCTGTTAAAGGTAGCAGCGACAACGGCCATTCATTCTCGCAACCAGTGACGCTAGAGATAACCATCCTGCGTCCATTCCTTCTCTCCAACATGATGATAGCAATTTATATTGCTATCCTTATAGCATTATTCTTCTATGCAAAGAGCCGCTATCGCAAGCATCTGGTGGCAGCCAATGAGAGAAAAATGTTTCACTTCACCATGGAGAAGGAAAAGGAACTCTACGAGCAGAAAATCAACTTCTTCACCAACATCGCACATGAGATTCGCACTCCTCTGTCGCTTATCTCTGCACCTTTGGAGAGTATCATCACATCAGGCGACGGCACACAGAAGACTCAAGGAAACCTGCTCATCATCCGCAACAACGTGAAGCGACTGCTCGAGCTCATCAATCAACTACTTGATTTCCGAAAAGTTGAGGAGAAGCAGATGCAGCTGTATCTACGTGAGGGTGACATCGCTGCAAGTCTGAAAAACATCTGTGGTAGATACGAACAATATTGCAGACTGAACAATCTTAACCTCACTCTAAATCTATCCTCTATGGGAGAACCGGAGAGTACACTCGTCTTTGATCCAGATGCATTAGAAAAAATAGTCGGCAACTTGTTGTCAAACGCCATAAAGTTTACTACAAAGCACATAAATGTCGTGTTGGAATACGACGATGACAATGTCATCATCCATGTTAGCGACGATGGCCCTGGCATCAAAGAGGAAGAACAGAAATCTATCTTCGATTCATTCTATCAAATTGACGACAATGGTCATCATCGTGGTACTGGTCTCGGGCTACCATTGGCACGCAGTCTTGCCATAATGCATGGCGGCTCACTCATTGTGGAGTCTAAATATGGCCATGGCAGCACATTTGTCCTTCAGCTTCCGCGAAATATATCTGTAAACGTAACCGAAGATGTACACGAAAGCAATATTAACCAACACCCGACACCTATCATCACTCAACTTGTTGATGGATCTTCGGGTGAAGTACTCCTTATCATCGAAGACAACGATGAACTCCGTAATTTCATTGCAAATGAGCTATGCACTGACTACAGCATCTTACAGGCTGCCAATGGTATTGAGGCTTTGAAGTGTCTGGAGGAATATCAAGTCAACGTCATCGTGTCCGACATCATGATGCCTGAGATGGATGGCATTGAGTTCCTGAAAGCAGTACGTTCCAACACAGCCTATTCGCACCTACCATTCATCATGCTCTCCGCTAAAACCGATGTGAAGACTAAAGTTGAGGGTTTGAATCTTGGTGCAGATGCCTATATCGAGAAACCTTTTGCCATTGAGCAGCTCAAGGCACAGCTGTACTCCATCCGTGAGCGTTGCGAACGAATGCGAAAACTGTTTGCTGAAAATCCACTCGAATATTACCGACATGCTCCAAAAGAAGATGTGCATGACAAGGAGGCTGCAGAATTCATATCCAATCTCAATGCCTACATCTTGGATCATTACACTGAGAAAGATTTCTCTATCGATAATTTGGCACGTCATTTCTATATGAGTCGTTCGAACTTCCATAAGAAAGTGAAGGCAATAACAGGCAATACACCTAACGATTATATACGCATAATACGCTTGAATCGTTCGTTGGAACTGCTATCATCTGGGAAATACCAGATTATGGAGGTCTGCTATATGGTTGGTTTCAATACTCCTTCATACTTCTCAAAATGCTTTAGTGAACACTTCGGTAAACTGCCAAACGAATATCTTAAGGGATAGACCCCCTTTATTCTGAAAGATACAACAAACAACAATTTATATATATTATGGTCAAAAACAATTCACAATTGCAAAATCTGCTCTTCTTCCTATTCTTATGGATAGAATTTCCATTAGCGGGTTACGCGCAGAATTTCATTGTAAGTGGAAAAGTTATAGATGTTAATAATGAACCCATTATTGGAACAACTATTACTTCCAAGGGAAGTCAGGGTGCCGTTACTGACACAGACGGAAATTACACTATCAATGTTAACAGCGCTAATTCACAACTTACGTTTACTTGCGTAGGTTTTGATCCTCAGACAGTCAATGTAGATGGTCGCAAACAGATTGATGTCACCCTACATGATACCGACATCACCCTTGAACAGGTTGTTGTCATAGGTTATGGTACACAGAAGAAAGTAAACCTTACTGGTGCTGTCTCTGCCATCACTGTAGACAAAGAATTGTCTTCACGCTCAATTCCAAACGTGTCATCAGCTCTTGCCGGACTGATGCCTGGTCTTTCTGTATCACAGTCATCAGGTATGGCAGGTAATAACAGTGCATCACTCATCATACGAGGTCTTGGAACCATCAACAACGCCTCACCTCTTGTCGTAGTCGATGATATGCCAGATGTGGACATTAACCGTCTGAACATGAACGACATAGAGTCTATTTCCGTGCTTAAGGATGCTACAGCATCTTCTGTTTACGGATCGCGTGCTGCAAATGGTGTCATTCTCATTAAGACAAAGAGTGGCAGCAAGGACAAGAAAACACAGATTATGTTTTCTACTTCCTATGGTTGGGAGAAAGCAAACCGTGCATACAATCTGCTTGAGAACTATCCTCGTGCCCTAACTCTTCATCAGATATCTGCTGCAACAGATCCTGGAACAAATGGAACAAACCAGCAATTTAAAGACGGTACTATCGACCAGTGGCTTGCACTCAGCATGATCGATCCTTTGCGTTATCCTAATACAGACTGGTTCGACTACTGTATCCAGACAGGTGGTATTCAAAACTACAATCTCTCTGCAAGTGGAGCTAATGATAAGTCAAACTTCTATGCCAGCATCGGTTATATGAAGCAGGATGGTTTGCAGATAAACAATACCTTTGATCGATATAACGTACGTTTTAACTTTGATTACAAAGTTCTGAAAAATGTTACTGCAGGCGTTCGTATAGATGGAAGCTGGAGCAACTTCCAATATCATCAAGAGAATGGCTTTAATGGTTCAAACAATCATATAAGCACAGCAGTTGCCGGTATCACTCCTTATGACCCAGTAACAGGACTTTACGGCACTGTCATGGCTTATGGTGAGACACCAGAGTCTGCCAACCCATACGCAGAGTATATCAACGATCTTCAGCATCAGACACGTCAGGACATTAACGGACAGTTCGCACTTACATGGAAACCATTGAAAGGCCTGACTGCACGTGTTGACTACAGTTTGAAGTATTCAAACGATTTCTATAAACGTGCTCCACATCCCGTACACGCTTACAACTTCCAGACAGAGAGCTACACCAACAAATGGATCATTCTGGAGAGCGTCGGGGTCACAGACAAACCGTCAACCAGTTACAAGACCTTGATGAACGTTCGTCTTAATTACGACACTGTCATAGCTAAACATCACAATCTCTCAGCAATGTTCGTATATAGTGAGGAGTATTGGTTCAGTCGCAATAATACGGTTGGCCGTGACAATATTATTCACCCATCACTGTCTGAGATCAATGCCGCTCTGACAACCAAGCAGACTACAGGCGGTACATCATCGGCACAGGGGCTGCGCTCGTATATCGGCCGTGTGAACTACTCGGCATACGATCGGTATCTGCTCGAATTCAATGCACGTTTGGACGGTTCGTCAAAGTTCCAGAAAGGTCATCGCTATGGTTTCTTCCCTTCGGCAGCAATTGGCTGGCGTTTCACCGAAGAGGAATGGTTAAAACCAATAACCAGGCATTGGCTCAACTCTGGTAAGTTTCGCCTCTCATATGGCTCGTTAGGCAACAACAGCGGTATCGGCAACTACCAGCAGAAAGAGATTCTCTCACAGAATAATTATATGTTAGGAGGCAGCATCGCATCAGGATTCGTATATAGTAAGATGCTTAATGCCGACCTTACCTGGGAAAAGTCAACTGTACTTAACATTGGTCTTGACCTCACATTCTTCAAGGGACACCTCGCAGCTGAGATTGATTACTATGATAGATTGACAACTGGTATGCTTATGGATTCGCAGATGTCAAACCTCCTTACAGGTGCATACGAGACTCCAAAAGCCAACCTTGGAAACCTACGCAACCGTGGTGTCGAACTCAACCTCACATGGCGTAACCACATCAGCGATTTCGACTACAGCATCAATGCCAACTTCGCATACAACCGCACCAATCTAGAGAAATGGGGTGAATTCCTCGACAAGGGTAATGTCTACATAGGAATGCCATACCACTTCCTCTATGGCATAAAGACAGACGGGCTCGCTCAGACATGGCAGGATTCATACAGCCATTCTGGCGCAGCAGGAGTGAAGCCTGGCGATGTGATTCGACTTGATGTCAATGGTGACGGACGTGTTGACATCAACGACAAGGTGGCAAATCCTAATGCACAGATAGATCGCCCTACCACAACCTTTGCTCTCAATACAAAAGCCAGTTGGCGTGGCATCGACTTCTCAATGCTTTGGTCAGGATCGACAGGTCGCAAGGGATATTGGATCAACAGCTACAATAAGGTTAACCTCCCTACAGGTGCATATCAGTCAACCTACGACCACCTCACCAAACCATGGTCATGGGAGAATCGTGATGGTGAATGGCCACGACTCGGCGGATTCTCCACCAACCAAACCGAGAACGACTTCTATCTGCGTGATCTAACTTATTTCCGTATGAAGAACATTATGATTGGATACACTCTCCCATCAGGGTGGACACGTCGTTTTTATGTAGAGAATATGCGATTCTATCTGAGTGGAGAGAACCTGTTAACAATCACAGGATACGAGGGACTTGATCCAGAAAAATCTCCATCGTCTGGTGATATATATCCCACTACTCGAACTTATACTATCGGTGTGAATGTAACTTTCTAATCAAGTTAAAATATTATTGCAATGAAAACAAATAATAAAAAAGGTTTGAAGAGTGTTGCATTTATCACACTTCATTTATCCTTTATCATTTCAGCTGTATTACTCAGCAGTTGCCGCGATGATTTGCTCGAACAAACTCCTACGGGAGAGTTGTCATCAGACCTGTATTGGAAAACAGAACAGGATGCCATAAGTGCAGAAGCTGGTATGCTTTCCGATATACGATACCTTTTCAACCGCGATTACTATCTTGACGGTTGCGGAGAATATGTCCATATGTATGGTAACTCTTTCATGAACAACAATGGCAACAATGGTCGTGCTTATATGGGGCGCTGGGACTATCAGCCATGGGGTTTTGGAGGATATTTTTCTGAAATGTATCGATACTGCTATGGCGGTATCAACCGCGCAAACTACGTGATTAAAAATGTTGAGAAGATGGTCGAGAATGCCACATCTGCAGAATCAAGGACAAATTTGGAGACTATTGTCGCTGAGTCTAAACTTATGCGTGCACTTGTTTATTTCCGCTTGATTACATGGTGGGGAGATGTGCCTTACTTCGACTATGTCCCTACAACCCCAGATCAAGTAGCTGCGCTCGCACGTACCCCTATTGCCGAGATTCGTGACCATATCCTTGATGACCTTCAGTATGCCATTGACCACTTGCCTGTAAAAGCCTCTACACTGGGGCATTTTGGTAAGCCTGCCGCATATGCTCTCCGTGGTAAAGTGAACCTCTTTTGGGCAAGTTGGAACCACTTCGGATGGCCAGAACTCGACACTTTCACTGCTAACGAGAGCGAGGCACAGTCTGCATATAAAGCTGCTGTTGAGGATTTCCGTAAGGTTATTGATGATTTTAATCTGACACTCTTCCGTAATGGTGAACCTGGTGAGTGCGATGAACCTGGTGAGTGCGACAGCAATGGAAATTGCATACGTCCTGGTAAGGCAGAGAAATTGCCAAACTACTATTACCTATTCCTTCCAACCGCAAATGGAGACCCGGAGTTTATACTCTCTTTCACACATGGTGGTACAAGCACAGCGCAGGGTGAGCAGCTTATGCGTGATTTTGCTGGACGAAATATTCAGTACTCACAGGGTTGGGTTATCCCTCGCCAGTGCCTGGCAGACCGTTATCAGAGCACTGTTACAGGTGACTTCTGTGAGCCAATGAAGCTTCTTGATCCATCGACCAATCCTTCTGCACGCAGTGTGGCCAACTCAGCTGTGAACCCTCAGTCTTACAAGGATCGTGACTATCGCATGAAGGCAACTCTGCTTTGGGACTTTGAACTCTCAATGGGAATGGCAAGCTTGAAAGAGACAGGCTGGAACGTTTTCGTTTATAAGAAGTGGGGAACAACCATGAAGATTGGTGACACAACATATCCAACCTATGAAAACATCAATGCTGTTGACGGTTATAACTTCCGCAAGTATGTTCGCAACTATGCTGGTCAGGATCGTATCGATGGTGATTTCAACTGGCCTGTCATTCGTTTGGCCGATGTCTATCTGATGTATGCGGAGGCTGACAACTTCGCTAACGGCCCACAGCCAAAGGCTATTGAACTGGTCAACAAGGTTCGTCATCGTGGCAACTTGCCTGCACTGAAACCAGAGAAGACGGCCTCACGAGAGGAGTTTTTTAAGGCTATCAAGCAGGAACGTATTGTTGAACTTGTGGCTGAAGGACATCGCATCTGGGATATGCGACGTTGGCGTGAGATGGAGGATATCTATGGTGGCGTAGGTGGTCCTGGTTATATATGGTACGACACCTATGGTGCACAAAAATACAAGTTCTGGGATTACGCCACAACGACAGCCTTTGAGCGCTGTTATATTTTCCAGATTCCTGAGTCTGAGCGAAACAAGAACCCAAACCTCACTCAGAACAAGCCTTGGAGATGATAAATCCGAATATGATCTAATAATAAAAAAACAATAATATGAAGAAAATAAATAAAATTGCAGCAGCACTTGTTATTCTTCTAGTAGCTTTTGCTTGTACAGATTATCCTATTGACGAGGACGATCTTCTCGTAACAGAACGCTCTGAATGTTATGTCAGCAATTTTGACATTGCCGGTACTGACCGTGTTTCTGTTCGTGTCGGTTCTGCTGATATTGATACAACAGCATGCACAGTCCGTGTGACAGTACATTATGGTACTGATCTCAAGCATGTCTATCCACAATTCACTTTGGTATCCGATGCTAAACTGGAGCCGAAGATTACAGGTATGGAGGACTACTCTGATTTGGATCATCCTAAGCAGTATACAGTCGTGTCGGGAAATCGCAAGGTGCGTAAAACTTATACCGTTTACGTCACGCTTGAGAAAAAACAATAAGAGACATATAATTAAATAAAGTATGAATACAAAGAGCATCATAATAGCTTCGAAGGCAATGCTTTCCATTTTAGGTATTGCAATATATGCTTCTCTGGTGTTGACAGCTTGTTCTGACGATAATGAACCGTCGCAGCTTTTGCGCAACGACTGTCTGAAGCGAACACTCGGACCTAATGTCGTGGGCAACGAGATATATTTCGTCTATGCCATGGCCCAGCCCTATGGTTCAGGTCATATCGTAAATGCCAATGTTGAGGCCAGCATTGCCGGAGCTGAGGGTACAACACTTGAGAATAGTTCATATCACACAAACGATGCAGGAACAGATATTCCCGTAGTCGTTGGCAATCCATGTGTAAACAATGGTAACAATACATCCGTAACCTTCACCGTTGATACATGTGCGGCTGCCCTGCGCTACCATTATATCATTCCAGAAGAGGCTCGTGGCAAGGAAGTGTCGTTCACTTTCACTGCAAAGAACAACCTCGGTGAGACCGTGGAGTATCAAATGGGACCATACGCTATCTCCAAGTGCGAGATAAAGCGCAATATTGAGTTGAAGAAATCGCGTTGCTATATCTCAATTGCCGACATGGAGGCTTACACGCTCGACGAGATTCAGGACATGTCGAAGATAGACTTGGTTTATCTCTGGCGTAACAAGAGCGATGAGGGCGTAGAGTTTGGTCATGTGTTTGCGGCCCCGTCGGCCGATCGTGAATGGCTCGACGATACTGCCATTCCTGAAGGAATGAACAATAATATTCTCCTGCGTCGTGAATATGGCATTATTGATGCACACCTGACCGATGAACCTAACTATGGTACCTATATCGATGATATCGACTTCGAGACAATAGAGCTGGAAGGCATGCCAAACTACTGCGTGAACATGAAGACGGAGGCGGGCATGTGGGTTGAGACTCAAGACGGCAAGTATCGCGCCTACATATATATCAACTCGCTGAAAAAGACCTCTGGAGGCACCATTAGCATCAAGCGATACAAAATGCACGATTAATACAAAATAGTTGTATTCGTTTACATTATCTTTATATCGGATGCCGAGAATTTTTGTCTTCTTTGCATCCGATAATTAGTTTGAATTTCACCATCCCATAATCATTAAATCTAAAATCTAAATAAAATGAAAAGGTTTTCTTTCATAGCGATGATGCTCACCCTTGGACTCCTTGGCACCTTTGCCCAGGACCCCACCGTTGCACCACCCAAACCAACATTCCCTGCAGCCGATATAACCACCATCATGGGTTACTACGGACAGGCTGAGGGCTTCAGACTTTCAGCCTATTCAAAGGCCACAGTTTCAGATTGCTCCGTAATCATGGTCGACAACACCCCCGTTTGGAAGTTGCCAATGTTCGATTATGCCAAGTTCGACTTCACTGCCCTCGACCTCTCGGGCCGCGAGACACTACACGTCGACCTTTACACACCAGCCGACGGCATGAGTGGACTGATGAAGATAGCATTGAACAACGGTTCAAACTCCAACACCCCACAGCAGGTGATGGCCAAGGGTGAATGGAAGTCAGTAGACATTGACATCAAGACAGTTTTCGGTAAGGACAACTGGGACCTGTCGCGAGTCTTGCAGCTTGTGTTCGGCGATACAGACCGTGCAGAGCAGAAGACAGTATACGTAGGCAATGTCTACGCCTATGGCGGAACCGGAATAGGAGGAAATGGCAGTGAAGTTGCCCCAGACACCTATCCGGAAGAGACAGACGTTCCTGCATTCGCAGTGCCTACACTTGCAGCCTCCGAGGTCACACCCATCTACGGTTATTACGGCAATGCTGCAGGCTTCAGGCTTTCAGCCTACTCGAAGAGTGGAGCCGAAGAAGTAACGGTAGGAGGACAGAAGGCATGGAAAATGCCACAGTTCGACTATGCCAAGTTCGACTTTGATGCAATAGACCTCACAGGTTGTGAAACCCTTCATGTAGATGTCTATACACCAGAAGACGGAATGGACGGCCTGTTGAAGGTCGGTCTTTTCAATGGTTCCTTACAGTCAAACACCCCACAGGCAGTTATCAGCAAGGGCGCATGGAAATCTCTCGAATTCAACATCCAAGAAGTCTTTGGCAAGAACACTTGGAATCTGACAAACGTGCTACAGCTCATCTTTGGAGATACCGACCGCACAGAGCTGAAGACCATCTATATTGGTAATATCTATGCATACGGCGGCCAAGAACCTGACACCCCAGAGGAGGATGACACCGTGCCGGCACTCACAGCGCCACAGTACGATGCAGCCAACGTAACTTCCATCTATGGCCACTATGGCAACGCCGAGGGCTTCAGACTTTCTGCCTATTCGAAGGCAGCTGCCAGTGATTGTGTTGAGACCATGGCAGGCACACAGAAGGTTTGGAAGCTTCTACAGTTCGACTATGCCAAGTTCGACTTCACTGCCCTCGACCTCTCCGGTCGTGACAAACTGCATGTAGATATTTATTCTGCAGACATGGCAGGACTTATGAAGATTGGTCTTAACAATGGTGTTAAGCAGTCAAACACTCCACAGGTTGTAATGACCATGGGAGAGTGGAAAGCTGTAGAAATCGATATGAGTGTACTCGGTAAGGACAATTGGGACCTCACAAAGGTGTTCCAGATTATCTTCGGTGACACTGATCGTAACGAGTTGCGTACAGTATACATTGGTAATATCTTCGCATATAGTGTAAATACAGTTAATCCAGACACAGATCCAAATCCTGGTATACCTGGTCCAGCACCAACACCAACAGCTGATGCTGATGATGTACTGAACGTTTACTCTGATCACTATGCAAAGTGGGCTAACTTCGCACCACAGTCTTACTCAGCAGCTTCTTTCACAGAGGTAGAACTTGCTGAAAACGACAAGGCTTGGGAGTTCTCTAACTTCGATTGGCTAGCTTGTAACATTGGTGACCGTAATGTTTCTGAAAAGGGATATTTCCATGTTGATGTATTCACTCCAACCGATGGTAAACTCGAGACTATTAACTTCGGTTTCCAGTATTGGAGCACAGGTCAGCACTACGATGACGACTGGTACACTCTAACACCAGGTCAGTGGACCTCAATTGATATTCCACTCTGGCATTTCGGTGACTTCGACTTCACACAGTGTAATGTTCTCCGTGTTCGTGGTGCAGGTAAGACAGCTATAACAAAGGTATACCTCGACAATATCTTCTTCTATGGTGATCCTGATGAGCAGGGTGGTGGCGATACAGAATACACTCCCATACAGGACGACTCTGACGGCGAACTTCCAGACATGAACACTCCTATGCTCGGTGTTAACCTTTCAAGTGCTTCGGGCGGTAAGGTTCCTGGTACATTCGGACAGGATTATATCTACCCACGCTTCCAGGACCTCTACTACTTCAAGGCTAAGGGTGTTCGTCTCATCCGCTTCCCATTCCGTGCAGCTCGCGTTCTCCACAACCTCGATGATGCCGAACTCGATTATGCAGACGACAACAAAAGTGATATTCGTGCGATGAAGGCTGTTGTTGACGAGGCTGAGCGACTCGGCATGTGGGTAATGCTCGATGCTCACGACTACTCTGAGCGTACAATTGATGGCGTTCAGCATAAGCTTGGCGATGATGTATATACTAATGAGAAGTTTGCTCGTATGTGGAAGATGATTGCAGAGGCATTCAAGGACAATAAGAATATCTGGGGTTATGACCTTCAGAACGAGCCAAAGTCTAATACTGCAACTCTGATGGCAGCATACCAGCCAGCAATCAATGCTATCCGCGAGGTTGATCAGGATGCGTTCATTGTACTTGAAGGTTGTAACTGGGCAAGTGCTTACCAGTGGTCAAAGCCTGCTACTGACAGCAGCTCTAACCTTCCACTCCTTGATCTCACAGACCCACAGGACAAACTCGTATATCAGGCTCACTGCTATTTCGACAAGGATAACTCGGGTACATATCAGGGTTCTTACGACGATGTTGCAACAAACCTCGAAGGTATGAAGACTCGTCTGAAGCCTTTCTACGAGACAATGAAGACATACGGCAAGCGCGGTATCCTCGGTGAGTTCGGTGTTCCATACAATGGTGCCACCAACTCTGATCCACGCTACATGGATCTGCTTGATGCCACCTTCGACTGGATGCTCCAGTACAACCAGTGGGCAACATACTGGTGTGGTGGTGCAATGTACGAGGGGAATGCGCTCTCTTGCCAACCTGACAAGTCGACACTCTATGGCAACTATGCTGTTGAGAAATCTACTATCCATGTTATCTCTAAGTACATTCCAATCTGGGACAATCGTGAGCTTGATGCTGTTGAGTCTCCAACCGTAGCTAAAGAAATGCCAGAGGGTGTAGCTTACAACCTTCATGGACAGCGAGTTCCAGCATCATTTAAAGGAATAGTTATAGTTAATGGTAAAAAAAAGATTGTAAGGTGATTTTTTAATGGAATGGGTGCTGGATTAAGGTTTTCCAGCACCTTTTTTTGTTATATATATAGAGAATTATGTTTTGTTTCAGATTTTTTCATTAACTTTGTATTATGAATCGTTGCCTATATCTGTTTATACTGCTATTTTTCTCGGCCTTGCATTCATATTCCTCTACGTTGGATTCATTGCGCAAGGTCGTGAGAGCAACATATTTGGTCAATCCCAATACTGCTGAAGGAACACAGTCTTCTGGCATTAATGCGATGAACTATGTTCTTTCTCTTCGCACCGATGGCAGTTGGGCAGATATTGATTATTCTGACCAGTCTCGCTCTCTTTGGCAATTGGAGAAACATCTCGATCGTATTACCGCAATAGCCGTCTATGCATATTATTGCAAAGGAAAAGAACAGAAACGTGCTTATGATGCAGCTGTCAAGGCTCTGCGTTACTGGTTTTCCGGACATTTTGTCAATTCTAACTGGTGGTATCAGAAGATAGGCATACCTCGCCGCATCCTAGCCATTGCCTACCAATTGGAGGATATCATTCCTCAAGACCTATATCCTCTTGTTGTGGAAACACTAAACGTCATTGACTCTGACGATTATCCTGCACGACCAGGAGGCGATCGCATACAGGTAATCTCGAATCATGCTAAGGCTCTGCTTTGGCAGCGTGATGAAGTACGTACACCGCATTTGTTTGCAAAAATTGAGGCAGAGGCGCAGTTCGGGCTTATGGAAGAGACAATGTATGATGCTGCAGGTGGTCAGGAAGTACGTAATGAACATCGTCCTGCTGGCCGGGGATTCCAAAGTGATATGACGTTTCATCATAGAGGGGATAGGGTTGACTGTACCGTCACGTATGGAATGGAAGTTCCTGAGTTCTACACAAGCTGGGCTGTTATGCTTCGTGACACCCCATGGCGTTTCAGTACGGCACATACTCGTTTCATCATTGATTATTTTCTCGATGCCGTTCGTTGGCATCTCGTAAATGATGAGTTTGTCGAACCATCAGCCTTCAACCGTGAACTGGCACGTCCTGGCAAGGAAGAATTCAATCGTAAAGCGATAATCCAACGCTTGATATCTATTTGTGATGGTTATCGTGAAGACGAATTGAGATCAATGACAGTATCGGGCAATCATCCTGTTGGTTGTCACTATTTCTGGCAGTCAGACTATTTCGTGTTCAAGTGTAGCACTTATCAGACTGCTGTAAGAATGCACTCATGCCGGAATGCCAATCAGGAGTACCCACATAACCTCGAAGGAATAAAGAATCATTTCCGTGGTGATGGAGCATGCCATCTCTCGGTTTCTGGTCGCGAGTATGATCAGATATGGCCAGTTTTCAATTTCAGCATGATACCGGGAACCACATCACCGTTGCTTACCACTATGCCACCAATGAATGAAGTGCAGATGCGTAAGTCGCCTATCGTATTCTCTGGTGGTATAACCGACGGGCAACAAGGTGCCTGTGCAATTGATTTCTGCTCTTATCGCAACGACCTAAAGGCACGTAAGTCGTGGTTTTTTTTCAAGGAAGGTTATGTTTGTATAGGAACAGGTATCAGTTCGTCGCTTCCTGATACTATTATCACAACCATCGAACAGTCGATACTTCCTCGTCATGGTCACTACACTCAAATCCTCAACAATCCTCTGATAGAAACCGAAGGGATGCGTCAAGGATCTTGGGAAAACGTTACACTAGATTCGGAATACACCACTGCCAAGGTCTCTCTTCCAATTTATTCGCTTGCCATCAATCATGGTGTGCATCCTGAGAATGCCCGCTATGCTTATGCAGTGTCTCCATTGTCAACCCCTGAAGGATCCATATGGTATAAGGTGCTTACACTTTCCGACACAGTACATGCTGTACTTAGTAGCGATGAAACCACCGGTTTCTGTGTCTTCTTTGCTCCAGGAAGCGTTGATATTATGGGCCACAATATAAGTGTAGAGGAACCTTGCATGCTGATGCTGCGAGGAGGTAAGCGTTATATAGCAGATCCTACTCGTAGAGAGTATCAATTGCATGTCACTATAGACGGGGAGCGAAAGGAAATTCGCATACCCACATGGCAATATGCAGGTACAACTGTAGAATTTTAGCACTAAAACAATATTTTTGCATACCTTTATAATATTCTAATACAGCCCTTGTGCGCTAATGATTAGTTTTGCAACGTATATTTTGCCTAACAATATTAGCGACCTAGATACAAGTGAAGAAAACATTGAAAAAAATATTTATTATGTTGGTGCTGTTCATGATTGGAGTGAATGGTACAGCCAAAAATAATCCTGCTTATTCGGCATGGATTGACAAGCAGTTGGATTATTGTAATCGTCATATCTATGTCACTTTAGGTCAGTTGGCTTCTAGCGACTCATTGCCACGCAGCATCAATGAAAACTGCACGCAATGGGAAAAAGTCTCATATGATGACTGGACAAGCGGATTCTGGCCAGGCATTCTCTGGTATCGTTATGCTTACACTCAGAATAGAGCCGACCGTCGTGAAGCAGCACGCTACACCAGCATGCTCAGCAAGTTGGTCGTACCCGAGCATGTGGTTGATCATGATATTGGTTTCCAGATGATGTGTAGCAATGGTAACGCATACCGTTTCACAGGTGACAAGAGGTATATACGCCCAATACGGAAAGGCGCCGAGAAACTTGCTGCACTTTACAATCCACAAGTTGGGACAATTCTTTCGTGGCCACACATGGTGAAGAGCAACAACTGGCCTCACAACACTATTATGGACAACATGATGAATCTTGAACTCCTTTTTTTCTGTGCAAAGCATGGCGGACCAAAGGAGTATTATGATATCGCAGTAAACCATGCTCGTACGACCATGAAGAATCAATTCCGTCCCGATTATACCTGCTATCATGTGGCTCTATACGACAGCATCAGTGGAAAGTTTATACGTGGATGTACAAATCAAGGCTACAGCGACGATAGCTTCTGGGCTCGCGGACAGGCTTGGGCAATCTATGGCTATACGATGGTATATCGTGAAACAGGAGACAAGGAATTCCTTCGCTTTGTGGAGAATGTAGCAGATGTTTATCTGCGTCGATTGCCGTCAGATCTTGTACCTTATTGGGATTTTGATGCACCAAACATCCCAAATGCTCCTCGTGACGCGTCTGCAGCAGCCATTGTTGCTTCTGCTCTCATCGAACTGTCGCAACTGGAAGATAATGGTGAGAAATCATCCGAATATCTTAATTATGCAAATGAGATGCTGCGCTCACTCTCCAGTGATGCCTATCTCAGCCTCGATCGCAATCCCGCATTCCTAATGCACTCAACTGGCAATCTGCCAGGCAAGTACGAAATCGACGCATCTATCAACTACGCCGATTACTACTACATCGAGGCTCTTATACGACTTAAAAATGTTATTACGAATACTGAATGAAGAGAATAATAATAACAATTTTGACTCTCATGACCATGTCGTTCACGGTCATAGGTGCCGATGATGACAACATAATGCCTTTTGGCGTAAACCTTGCTGGTGCCGAATTCTATCACAAAAAGATGGATGGCGACGGCCGGTTGAACCACGATTATCACTATCCTACAACTCGTGAACTCGACTACTGGCAGTCAAAAGACATGCGTCTTATTCGCTTGCCTTTCAAGTGGGATCGCATCCAGCGCACTGTGGGCGATACACTCTACCGTGCTGAGGTCGATGTTATACGCACTATTCTGCGCGAGGCGGACAAGCGCGGTATGAGCGTTCTCATTGACATGCACAACTATGGCCGTCGCAACTACGAAGGCAAATACCGCATCATTGGCGACACCCTTACACCTCAGCATTTCGGTCAGGTATGGGCAGCAATAGCACGCGAACTGAAAGATGAGCCGGGACTCTTCGGCTATGGACTCTGCAACGAGCCACACGACATGCTCAAGCAATGTCCTTGGGACAGCATAGCCCAGGTTGCCATCGACTCTATCCGTGTCTATGACCGCCATACTTCCATTGTAGTTGGTGGTAACGAGTGGAGTTCGGCTGCACGATGGCAACAAGTAAGCGACATGCTTAAAGATCTTCACGACCCTGTCGATAACCTTATCTTCGAGGCACATTGCTATTTCGACAACGATGCATCAGGTATATATCGCAAAGGATACGATGAAGAAGGAGCTTATCCTACCATAGGTATCGACCGTGCACGTCCGTTCGTAGAATGGTTGCACCGCAATCATAAACGTGGGCTAGTGGGTGAATATGGTGTACCTGCCGACGATCAACGTTGGCTCGACTGCCTCGACATATTCCTGAATTACCTCGCCGAGAATGGTGTAGGTGGAACCTACTGGGCTGCTGGCGCACGATGGAACAGGTACATCCTGGGTGTTCATCCTGAGAATGACTATACCATCGACCGCCCGCAGGTGGCTATAATGAGGAAGTATACAATCTCACATCTGCCAACCCCCATTTCATATGACCTTGTTGTCCTTGGTGGTAACCCAGGCGGTATCATGGCTGCCATAGAAGCAGCAAGACTTGGAAAAAATGTGATTATCCTTGAGCGCAACGACCGTATTGGTGGTCTTCCTGCTAATGGCCTCGGAGCAACAGATATTGCCACACGAGGTGCTACAACTGGATTGTTCAGTGAGTTTACGGCCAACATCAAGGCTTATTATATAAATAAATATGGTGCAGACTCACAGCAGGTGAAGGACTGCAGCGATGGTTTCCACTTTGAACCATCAGTGGCAGCAGAGGTCTTCAACAAGATGATTGCAGCCGAAGGCAATCGTATCACTGTGAAGACGATGCGCCAATTCAATTTCCTGTCAGACGATATACGCATGGTTGGGAAGCACATTAAGGCCATACGTGTCGTCAACCGCGATACGGGTGAAGAAGAATGGTATGCGGGTAACATCTTTGTAGATGCGACCTATGAAGGTGACCTCGGTGCTGCTGCACGCGTGCCATTCCGTGTAGGACGTGAGCCGGCATGGAAGTTCAATGAGCCTGGTGCTGGTCGTTGCTATGAATACTGGAAGAGTGATCCGGCAGAGGGTTCTACAGGCGAAGGTGACAATGCAGTGCAGGCCTACAACTACCGTCTCTGTCTCACCAATGACAAATCGATTATGGTACCTTTCGCCAAGCCAAAGAACTATAACCGTGAGGAATATCTCTCACTTGTAGATGATGTGCTGTCTGGTCGTAATACATGGAGAGCTATGCGTGAAGTAACCGAAAAACAATTGGAAGAGAACCGACAGCGTGTGCTACGTGGAGAGAGGTCCACTACTCCATACGACAGCTGGGGCATCACAAAGATTGTTACAATCAATACTTTGCCAAATGGAAAGAACGACGCCAACAACCAGCACGGAGCCTTTATCTCTACAGACCTTCCAGAGGAAAATTGGCCATGGCCTACCAGCTCATGGGAGTGGCGCGACCGCTTTGCACAGCGTCTGCGTGAATATACCGAGGGCCTCTTCTATTTTGCCAGTCACGACAAAGCACTGCCAAAGCATTTCCGCAAGGAGATAAAGCAGTGGGGAATGGCACGAACGGAGTATGAAGACAATGGCTTCTTTCCTCGTCAGGTTTATGTGCGGGAAGGTCGTCGTTTTGAAGGAATGTATTTCTTCACGGCCAAGGATGCTCTTCCTGTAGCTGAAGGTAAGCGCCCACCAATTCATCGTGAGAGCATCACAGCGAGCCACTATGCCCTCGATTCTCATGCCGTTCGTAAACGTGAGACTGGCCGGGCTCATCTTGATGGATTTATCAGCTATAATACAGCAGTCTATACCGTTCCTTACGGCGTCATCGTTCCAAAGTATGTTGACAACCTTTTATTGCCGGTACCAGTGAGCGGTTCGCATATCGGATTCTCCACACTTCGCATGGAACCATGCTGGATGGCACTCGGACAGGCTGCTGGTGCAGCTGCTTCGATTGCGATAGATACAAACTCAGCGGTACAGACAATCAGCGTGCCTGCTCTACAGGAACAGCTTATTGATGATGGTGCCACTCTTGTGTATTTTCGTGATGTCACCCCTAAGGATGCTGATTTCGCAACTATTCAACGAAATGCTTTGAAAGCCGATAATGTCGATTGGAATGCACGATAATAATTTTTGAAATATGAAGAATTTAGTTTTTATCATTTTATTGACTTTTGCAACTCTCAGTGTTAATGCTCAGAAACATGACTTTGCAAATTGGAAGCGCTATGCAGACGCCAACAAGGAATTAGGACTGCCCGCTAAAGGCGAGAAGCGCGTTATACTCATGGGCAACAGCATCACAGATGGTTGGCCAAAGGCTCGTCCTGAATTCTTTGCAGAGAACCAACTCATTGGGCGCGGCATCTCTGGACAGACAAGCTATCAGTTCCAGCTACGTTTCCGTGAGGACGTTATCAAACTGCAACCGAAGGTTGTTGTGATCAACTACGGCACAAACGATATTGCCGAAAATACTGGCGAATACAACGAAGATCTTACTTTCGGTAATGTATGCTCTATGGTAGAAATTGCGAGATATAATAAGTGTAAGGTGATTCTTGCAAGTTGTCTTCCCGCAGAAGGCTTCAGCTGGCGTCCTGCCATTACTGACGCAATGCAGAAGATACGCAGTCTCAATGCCCGTGTAAAGGCTTATGCTGAGAAAAACCATATTCCATATGTTGACTATTTTAGTGCGTTGGTGTCTGACGATGGCCGTAGAATGAATCCAGATTATGCGCGTGATACTCCTGGAGTTCACCCAAACGAGAAAGGGTATGAGGTAATGGAAAAACTGCTGCTACCTGTCATTAAAAAATTCGTAAACTTAAAACGTTGATTATATTTCTCTTATTATTTTATTAACAAAAAACTATAATTATGAAAAAGAATGAACTTATTTTTTCTGCTGCACTCATGGTGATTGCTGCAGGAAATGTTAATGCACAGACTCCTAACGACCCTCCTGTACACAATTGGGGTGCAAATGATGTTCACGCAATCTATGTTGCTGACGATGAGCAATACACTCAGGCTGAAGGTACAGGCATGACAATGCTCGATTGGGGTGGTCAGGACACAATGAGCGATGACGAGGCTGGCGACTATGCCGCTTTACGTATCGTTGCCGGTTCGGGCAACTACTCTCCACTGCAGTTCGACAAGGCTCAGAACTGGAGCAACTATAAGTACCTACACATGGATGTATGGGCTATCGCAGACTGCCAGTTCTATGTGGTTTTCCGCAACTGGAGCGCAGGAGTACGTTCGGGTTCTGCGGTGTTACAACTCAAAGGCCAGCAATGGTACTCTCTTGACTTTGACCTCTCAGAGTTTGCTTGGAGTGAGAAGAATGGTCAGCAGGAGCGCTTAGTAAACGTGCTCGTACTCGGTGGTGAAAGCGAAGGTATCTATCAAAATGCTGCTAAGGCAGATAAGGTGTGGATTACCAACATCATCGCAAACAACAATGCAGAAGGTACTATTGTAGGCGTAGGCAAGCAGGAAGAAAAGGTTATTGCAAAGCCTGAGACTGTTGCTCCAACACCAACAAAGAATGCAGGCAATGTGGCTGCTGCTTTCTCTGATGCTTACTCTCAGAAACTTGAGTGGACTCTCTACGGCTGGTCAGGCTGCCATTTCGAGGATATCACTGTTGGTACAGACCACGTGACATGGATGAAGGATGCTGACTATGCCGCTGTTGCAATGAGCGGTGATATCTCTGATATGGAGTACATGCACGCTGACGTATGGGTACCTGCTGAGTATGGTGTAACATCAGTACAGTTCGGCTACCAGCTCATGAATGGTATGGCTCCTGCTGATAAGGTAGGTGAGTTCTATAGCACAGAGGTTCTTACTCCTACTCCAGGCGAATGGGTTAGTGTTGACCTCCCTCTCACAAGCTTTGAGGGCTTCGACAAGACAGTAGGTAAGCAGGTTCTCCGCATCAAGACAAATGGCGGAGGTACTGGCAATCTCTATCTTGACAACATCTACTTCTGGAATACTAAAGAGGTTATAGAGGATTCACCAGTTCCTGCTATCCCTGCTGCCGGAATATCATCTTACATTTCTATATATGGTGATTTCGGCACAGTATCTAACTTCGTTAAGAACGGATACTCAAAGGGAACAGCTGAGGAAATCCAGAACGAGGGTAACTCACTTTGGAAGATGACAAAGTTCGACTATGCTAAGTTTAAATTTGATGCTGTTGACCTCTCAAACAAGGAAAAATTCCATATCGATTTCTTCACTCCAAGTGATCAGCCTGTTACAACACAGATTAAGGTTGTGCTCACCGACGAGACAAACAAGGCTTCTACGGTGACAAGTGCTACTACGGTTACTCTTACTGCTGGTGAGTGGAATGGCATTGACATCAATCTCAGCGAGTTCAACTGCGATCTTACAAAGGTGAACCTCATCACTCTGGGTGCTGTCGACCGCAACGAACAGCATTTGCTCTATATGGGTAATGTATATGCCTATGACAGCAGCTCGGATGGCATTGAGAACGTAAATAGCGATAACGTAAAAAACAATCAAATCTACAACCTTGCTGGTCAGCGAGTTTCTCCTAACACAAAGGGCCTCCTCATCCAAAACGGCAAGAAATATGTTGTAAAATAATATATTCAAGTTTACATAAATAAAGTTGTGACTTTGTGGCAACCGCATAAAACTGCATGTGGCAGAACAAACTGAATATGAGAAATCTGACAATCATCGCCTTCGTCATGATGGCATTCCTTTCTCCCACTGCGGGACAGGCAGCCGACAGACTCACCGACTATGTCGACCCTTATATAGGGACAGGAGGGCACGGCCATGTGTTCCTTGGAGCCAACGTTCCTTTCGGACTGGTGCAACTCGGTCCTACCGAACCGTATCGTGGGTGGGATTGGTGTTCCGGTTACCACTACAGCGACTCCGTACTGATAGGATTCGGACACATGCATTTGAGTGGAACAGGTATAGGCGATTTGGGCGATATCGCTTTCCTTCCCGTCGCTGATGCATCGAAGCGCAGCACACTCTTCTCGCATGACGACGAGCATGTCAGGCCAGGCTATTACTCCCTGTTGCTCAGGGAAAGCGGCATACGGGCGGAACTCACCGCCACGACGCGCTGCGGCATGCATCGTTATACCTTCCCAGAGAGTCAAAAGCAGGCGATGATGCTCATCGACCTCGACCAGGGCATCGGATGGGACGGCACTGCGGCATGTGGCTTACAGACGAAAGGAGACCGCATGGTGGTGGGCTACCGTCGCTCCAAGGGATGGGCGCGAGACCAGCATGTGTTTTTCGCCGCTGAGTTCTCACGCCCTATCACCGTCACACCACTGAATGGCGACACCCTCGTCATGGTGAGCACGCCCAACGACCGCCAACCACTGCTCGTCAGGGTAGGCATATCGGCGGTGAGCACTGAGGGAGCATTGCGCAACCTGCAGGCGGAGATGCCGACATGGGACTTCGATGCTGTGTCGGCAGCTGCCGACACAGCATGGGAGGAGCAGTTGACAAAGATGACCATCACCACCAGTGATGCACGCGCCCGCCGCATCTTCTACACAGCCCTCTACCATACCATGGTGGCGCCCTCGGTGTTCGGTGATGTCAACGGATACTACAGAGGTGCAGACGGACAGGTGCATCAAGGTGACTTCGTCTGCCACACCACCTTCTCGCTGTGGGACACCTACCGCGCCGCCCATCCCCTGATGACCCTCATCCATCCGGAGCGGCAGCGTGATATCGCCCAGACTATGCTGCATATCTGCAGGGAACAGGGGAAGTTGCCCGTGTGGCATCTCATGGGCAACGAGACCGACTGCATGGTGGGCAACCCGGGTATTCCAGTCGTGGCGGATATCGCCATCAAAGGATATGATGTGGATGCCGGGGAAGTGTTGGCGGCTGCCAGGAAGTCGGCTATGCATGACGGACGTGGACTGCGCCTGTTGCGCGAATATGGTTACCTGCCCTTCGATCTCGATTCGGAGAATGAGACGGTGGCGAAGTGCATGGAGTATGCGCTGGCAGACTATTGCGTGGCGCAGGTGGCCTCCCTGCCGGGCAGCGGCGACACCGATGGTTCTGTCTATAGGTATTTCAAGGAGCGGAGTCAGGCATACCGCCACTATTTCGACCCTGTGACACGCTTTATGCGTGCATGCGACAGCAAGAATCGATGGCGAGAGCCTTTTGATCCTTTCAAGGCAGAGGGGGAGGTAAAGGACTATACGGAGGGCAACGCATGGCAATATCTGTGGTTGGTGCCGCACGACGTTCCGGGACTGGTCGGTCTGCTTGGTGGCGACAAGCGCTTTGCCCAAAAGCTCGACTCACTGTTTGTCGTGGAGGGCAACCTCGGTGAGGAGGCTCCGCCCGACATCTCCGGACTCATCGGACAGTATGCCCATGGCAATGAGCCCAGTCACCACATCATCTACCTCTACAACTATTTAGGGATGCCGTGGAAGGCTGCACCATTGCTGCGCAAGGTGTTTGACGAGATGTATCACGACCAACCCGACGGGCTGTGCGGCAACGAGGATGTGGGACAGATGTCGGCATGGTATCTCCTCTCATCGATGGGACTCTATCAGGTGGCACCGGCCGGAGGAAGGTATGTCATCGGTTCGCCGCTGTTCGACAGGGTGGACATGCAGGTGCGCGACGGCAAGACCTTCAGCGTGGTGGCGCACAGCAACAGCAAGGACAACATCTATGTTCAGTCGGCACGTCTCAACGGGCGCAAGTACACCAAGTCGTATGTCGACTTCCCCGATATCATGGCTGGCGGCACCCTCGAACTCTTCATGGGAAGCAAACCCTCCAAGTTTGGAACATCAAAGAAAGACAGACCATAAGAAATGCCCGTCAAGCGACGGGCATTTCCAGTTTCCTGCCAATGATATTTGCCATAACAAACGTGCTTTTATTCAGTCACGACATTTACTTTTTTGTATTACCTTTGCACCGCATTTTTCTACCGTGAATGCCCTGAGTGATGCCCAGATGGCGGAATTGGTAGACGCGTTGGTCTCAAACACCAATGCCGCAAGGCGTCCCGGTTCGACCCCGGGTCTGGGTACTAGGAATGATTAATCCCTGCGATTTTGCAGGGATTTTTTGTTTTTAGGAGACGCAATGTTTTCACTTCATTTTAAAAAGTGGCACTTTTGACGAGTGATTAGAGCCTAATTACTTCCTGAAAGTGTCAATTTTGGAGAGTAATTAGGGCCTAATTACTTACCCCTACTTTCACCTTATTTAACGTGAGTTCGACGAATTCAAAATAGTGCGAGTTGTGTGTCTATGACTCTCTCGCAAGCAATGCTTGGCTTCTTTGGAAAGAATCAGTATGCAGCCAGTGCTCCAAGCATATTAACGACAAAATTGTCGAATGACCTGTGTCTTGAGTGCTCCACCTGTGCGATATTCTTCAGCTCGTCATTG
>ODAI011612422.1_pt1 | contig 26484 bp, 26 predicted proteins | sample 1539321 | NCBI WGS metagenome assembly ODAI01 (sample SAMN02144231, study PRJEB22623) | gut metagenome | biome: sheep rumen | host: Ovis aries | place: New Zealand
ATTACCACTGCCACCAGTTCCATAAGCAGCTCCATTTTTACAGTACTCTCCAGTATGAGACTCACCTACACTTCCATCCCATACATTAGTATCTCTCTTAGTAGGCCATGTTCCTTTAAACTTCTCTAAACTATATCCTTGTATTGCTCCATAACTTCCTAAATATTCAGGTTTAGCCGCATTATAATTTCCAGTACTAAATATCTCATATTCTGCCATCCTTCTTAAAGATAGTCCATATGAAAACTGTGATCCTCCATAAAATCCACATCCATATGACTTAAAACATTCATATACCTTTTCACTCTTCTTACCATACTTTCTTATACTCGCTATTATATTATCAGCTAAATTAAGTCCTCCATATCCAGCAGAAGCTATCGCATGCTTTTCATTATCTGTTAAACCTAAATCTGAACTCTTACTCTCTACATATTCTACAAAAGTCCCTACTACACTTGGAAGCATCTTATCAATGTATTCCTTACTCGTACATCCACTATGTAAATCACTTATAAAATCAGTGTATCCTACCTTCTCCGCTGCCTCTGCATCATACCTCTCTGTAATTCCTAAAGCCGTTGTCATCCCAGCTCCATCTCCTATATCTTCTGCTGTATATCCACTTCCTTCTCCTCTTCCTTTATAATTACACGTTGTATCTCCTTCTACATATCGTAAAAAACTCATTAGTCCTTGTAGTGTTCCATCACTTTCTGTATCAAAACATTTATTATTGTTTACTGACCCCGCTTGTCCTAACTTTACATCTTTCGCATACATTATCCTATATCCATCTACTACCCATTTAGTATAATTATCATCGAGTGTATTTCCCTTTCCGGCTGGATCATATATTAAAACTACTCCATTTTCTACCTTATTAACCGCAACCCAATGTTGAGAACTTTTTGAATGATGAATCTGTAATACTAAATATTTCTGATAATTCTCTTCTCCGTATCCCATTAATAACTCTTTACTTATTGCTTCAGCTAGTTTCTTATTATCAGAAATTCCTAAATTTACAAAATCTCCAATCCCCCAGTTAGGAGCTATACTATTATATCCTCCCCATGAATAATTTCCTTCACTTACAAATCCATTATTATTATTTAAACTTGTTACAAATGCCCCAGGATTAAACTGTGAATATCCTGATGGAAGAGTTCCTATCTTTGTTCCAGATCTTGCTATCTGCATAGATATACTTGTAACCAAACATCCTGCTTCTCTTATACTTGATGTTCCTCCTAAACTAATACTTCCCCATTTACTATCAGCCTGTTTCCAGTTTTCAAACTCACCAGAAACTCCACTAAAACTTGCCATACAACTATCTGCTTCTGTTACATCATGTCCATATAATTGTTTATAATAATTAGAAAAATCAATTATCTCCTTAGCTCTTTGCCTCTTCATCGCAGCTTTTTTATTTTCATCCTTTAGCTTATATATATCTTGATATAATCCACCTACATATCCATTCTTACATACCTTACTTGTATTTACTACTCTATTATAATCACTTAATCCATTTACTAAAAAACTATCTCCACTAAAAAGACTACTTACATATGATATTGGATTTTCTTGTACTATATTTACTACACCACAAAAAAGTCCATTTCCTAAAGCCGTAAATGCACTCTCGTCTTCAGTATTCCCTACTAGTCCATCTCCAGCTAGTCCATCTCTATAACATACATCACTATATACTCCCCTATGATTTGAATCTATCATTACTATAGCAGCTAACGTAAGCAAATCTATTTTTTCATTTGCCTCTACCATCTTTTTCTCATCTTCACTTATCTCTAGCATGCCTTGTATATTTCCTAATGAAGAAAGCATATTACTCCACATTGATTGATAACTATTCTCATCAAAATTAGTAGTATACTCGACATTATATGTATAATTTTGTCCGTATCTATGAAGCACTGTCGCAGCTAAAGCAACCTCATCTATACTATCTCCAAATACTGTTTTTATTATCTTTATTTTCTGATAAAACTGTCTTTCTTTCCTATATAAAGGATCATCTTCACTCTTAGTACAAAGAGGACAATAAAAATCCTTTTTATTATCCTTCTCTTCCGCCTTTACATTAAGTGATACTGAAAAAATCAATACCAAAACTATAGTACTTATAATCTTGTAAAAACTCATCGATTTTTTCATAATATCACCACCATTATTAAAAACTATTTTTTTTATTAAATATAATCTTAATAAATAAATAAACAATTAAAGAAATAAAACAAAACAAGAGCAAACAAATTGTAAACCTAAACATAGGAGTTTGCATATTCTCACTTAAATCATCACTTATTTTAAAAGAAATATCAATCGCCTTTTCAGAGTAATCATCTCTAGTAATAACCCAAGTATAAATATTTTTATTAATTACATCCGCATTCCCGCTAACCAAAGTATAATCACTTTTTATATTAATGGTAACTTTATCAAGTGTTTTATATTCATCAAATACCTTAAATCCACTAACATTTATACTAATTTTATCATCATTTTGAACAATAGCCTTATTTTTACAAGTTCTCCAAAGTAAATTAGATTTAGAAAAACTATCACTATCTTCAAATTTAGCACTCAAAGAAAGTCCAATTTGTTTATCATCTGATAAATCTTTCACATCATAATAAGAAACACCTTCTATTCTTTCGAATCTCTCCGCCATATAAGGATCATTAAAATGATAAGGAATTTCTTTTTTTAAATAATAATCTTTTAATTCACTAATAGTTAAATTACCAAAAATATACCCCAAATTATTTCGATTATTTTCAGTCGCACTAACACTTTCATTATAGTAATCATCTATATCTAAATTATAAGTAATATCACATCCAGTAAAAAGTAAAGTAAAAAGTAAAAAAATTAAAATTTTTTTCATACTAATCAACCAGCCCTCACATTAGAAGTATCACTATAATAACTAGACATATCATAAACATTATAACTACCTAATAACCCAGAACAAGAACGGTTCAAAATAACAAGACCACTAGTATCACCATTTTCCTCAGCAGTATAGCACGTATCACCATAAACACCGACAATAAGTCCATAATGCCCAAAGCCATTAGTACCAAATGTATCTCCAGGTTTTATAGAAGAAGCAGAACTAATTTTATGACTATTACCCCAACTATTAAGATGAGTACCGTAATCTAATATATCAGCTTTAAAACCACCATTATAAACAGACCACTGAACAAATGCACGGCAATCTAACTGGGTTTCCGAAGTAACCCCTTCATGACCAGATCTTGTACTATTTGGATATACATAAAATAATTTTGCTCCTGTAGCTTTAGGAAAGCTACATCCCAAAGTCATAGCCGCCGTAACAACTCCAGAAGCAGTCCCATGCCCAGCAGCATTTACCGTATTCCTAAGATAACTATTAAAAGAATTAATATCTTTAAAATTTGAATCAGTACTAGAAGAAGCTCTACTCGCAAAGTCATTATAACCAGAAGATAAAGTAGCCCCTCCAGAAACATCTACACACTTTTCAAAATCATCTTTTGTATAATTGAAATTACCAACACCACCAGAAGATGAAGAATTAACAGACATACTATCTACAAATTGAAGTACATCGAACTTAAATCCCAAAACTGACATAAAAGATAAAAATATTACAAATATAATTACCACAGGAACAACAACAATAACAACGTGAATTAAGCTAATTTTTGAAATAAAACTACTTATTTTTGAAAGAGTACTTTCAGAATTTGAAGACCTTAAATTACTAAGAAAGGAAGAAGCTCGCCTTAAAAAATTCATAAACTATTTTTAAAGTCCTCCGCCACTTCCAAATGATTCAAGTTCTTGATCAGTAACAACAACATTTATAGTCATTCTCTTACTACCACACACAAATAAAGCTTCACCCTGAGTAAAATTCTTAATACTCTCTATCTCATTATCATTTAAATCTATAAGCTTAGCTAAATCAGTTGTTGCCTGTTTACGAAGCCCCATTACCAAATAATAAGAAGCATTATCAAAAATAGCCTTACCTTGTGTAATAACAGAAGGATCGCTAAAATCAGTTGGCTGCTGAGTAATTATAATAGTACCAGTATTATATTTACGAGCTCTTCTTTGAACTTGAGCCAAGAAATCAGCACCTAAAGTATTATTACCAGATAAAAGAACGTGAGCCTCATCTACAGTTAAAATAGTATTTATATTAACATCTAGTGTTAAACTCCAAGCATATTTAAGGACATTAAAGAATAAAGCATTTCTAATATTAGTATCAGCATTCATAAGCTCCCTAATATTAAATACAATAAAATTACTCTTAGGGGAAATAGTTGTCTTACCATCGAAATAATATCTAAGTTCATTAATAAGTGGTCTTAACTTTAACTCCAAAGATTCTAATATTTCTCTCTCCCTGCTCTGTTCAGGCATAGCAGTTATTTTACCTCTTACAGTAGCATATACATCTCTAAATGTTGGAAAATCCTTAGAAGAATATTTAGTAAAATCAGTATTAAAATCAATACCAAATCTCTTATAAGTTTCCTGTACAATTTCACTAAAAATATTAAGAACATCCTCAGTTATAGAAGGATCATAATATTTCATAAATGCCTTAACCGTTTGCAGTGACCTAGTAAGTACAGCATAGCCCAATCCCTGTTTAATTTCATCCTCATCAGCATCCATTATAACTTCAAGCGGATTAACCATACCAAACTCTCCACCTTTTCCAAGATCGATATAATCTCCGCCATAAAGTCTAGCCATATCTTCAAGTTCACCTTCAGGATCGATAATAACAAGTTTATAATCATTTCTAATATGACTTCTAAGAAGTAACTTAGCAGCTGTAGACTTACCACTACCAGAAGTACCTAAAATAATCATATTAGCATTGTTTCTATTATGCTCTTTCTGAATCTGATATAAAAACTGATTAAATAATACAACACCACCAGAAAAATCTACGCCAAGTAAAGTAGATAAACCAGGGTCTTTTATACTGTCAAATACAAAAGGATACATTGCAGCTATTGTAGGAGAAGGAATAGGAGTACCTACTCTATCCTCTATATCCTGCTTTGGATAAATAGGAAGCATTGACTTAAGAATTTTTTCTTGTTCAAATCTTAAAGGAACAGCCTTAATATCCATAGCCTCTAAATAACTTTTTAATTGAAGTCTTTTAGTCACAAGTTCCTCTTTAGAATCAGCTGTTATCATAACATGCATCTGAAAATCCCATATTCTGGCTTGGCTAGCCGCAAGTTGCTTAATAAACTGTTCCAAAGATTCATAATCCTGTCTGATCTTTTCCTGAATAGTTAAATCGTGTTCCTCTTGATAACGAATTTTTAAATCAGCAATTTCCTTATTAATCATCTTACTAATAACATCAAAAGGTAAAGGTAAATGCTTAATAACTAATTTAACACCAGCCATACTAGTTAAATTTGCTAAAAATCCAGGATTGATAATTTTAGGATAACTAATAGCGGTCAAAATAGTAGAATACTTATCACTAGCCACAAAACTATCAGGTTTAAATTCAAGCCCCTTAGGAGCAATCTGTGTTTTTATATCCATTAACTCATCACCGTCCCAAAACTAGTAGTTTGTCCACCGTTCAAGAAATTATCAAGAATTACCCTCAAATCATCATTAGATGTCTGAGTAGCATTTAACCCCGCATTAGCAAAAGATTGAATCAAATTTCTAATTTTTTTCTGAATTCTATTCATATCAGTTTCCTTAAATAATAAGTAAAACTCAGTATCTACAACATTATTAGTCGTAAACATATTAGCTTTATTAATATCTTCAACTATTAACTTCCTCTTAACCGGATTAGTTTGAGAATTATATAAAAGCTGAAGTCTCGATAAATAAGCAGTTATATCAACTGGTCTATCAGCTGCTATAACCCAAAACTCATAATCAATCAAATTATAAACATTTCTAAGATTATTTATAATAAGATTTCTAGTTTCAGGATCTAGTATAAAAATATTCCTAGGAAAAATTTTTACTCCAGTAACTCTTTCATTATTATCAAGCAATATCATACCATTAGTAATAGATTTAATAGGTACAAAATCATTTGTGTATTTGCTTCGCTTCTCCGTATTCTTCATTAACGCACCATCCCTTCCATATAAACTTCTCTCTTCTAGTATAAAACCTATATACTTCCATTATTAAGACCCTCATATTACGATAATTAGGTATTGGCATTACCAAAAATCCTGTAATAAGAGCCGGAGCAATATCTATAATAGCTCCCGGAAGAGAATTAGGACTTATCAATAAAAGTAGTAATATCGATACTCCAAGTCCACTTCCAAATAATATCAAATCAAATATATCGAATACTCCAAATATAAGCATCGATTTCTTTGAATTTGCCGGTATTAAAAACTCCATTTTTTCACCTTCCCCTTCTCAAGTGTCTTTCACGCAAATATTTTTCTCTTATCTCCGCAATTTTTTTTGCATCAACATATTCATCACTCGACCTAATCTTCAAGGCAGCGTAATTAGCAATTTCCCTAGCCTCTTCCATATCAAACCAAGTGTCGAAATTCATTATTTTAATAAATTCATTTTTACTATGACGTTTTCTTATAGAATAAAGTCTATTTCTATAAGCAGTAACAAAATAACAATCAGTAGAACTAATAAAATTGTTTAAAACATTTCTCCGTTCTAATTCTAAATTATTATTTTGAAATACATAATCTCTAGAAGATATTAACCCACTTGCTAGCTCGGCATCAAGTTTTATTTTTTTTGCTTGAATAATATCCCAATCAATAAATCCTATCTCCTCAAAATATTTTATAGAACCATCTTCAATATAAGTTACATTATCAGATATCTCTTGATAAACTTCTATTCTACTATTATATCCACTCACTTTAGGTGGCATACCAGTATAATCTCGAATTAACTGTCCAAAAATATCTCCAAAATTCATATAATACTCTCCTAATGTTTCTGATGTGCATCAAGTCTAGAACTATGTATAGCTTCACTCCTATCCTTCGCATCGTTATATCCTTTAGAAGATCTAATTTTAACAGCATTATGCTCAGCTGAAGCTTTAAGACTTTCAGAATTACCAGCACCGCCTAAACTATACCAATCGCTAGGAAGTTGTTCTCCAAATCCAGCATCTTTAGAAGCTTTTTCAAGAGCAATTCTTTCTAATTCTAATTGCTCATCCTTATAAGTAATCTTACCATTAGCATCCCTAACAACATTATTATTATAATAATCAGCTTTTAAAGCCTGTTCTTGCTGATATGCACTATTAAGTAAATCGACATAAGCCTCTTGAGACATCGGTCCAGGTGCCGTATAAACATCCTCCATATGTTCATAATAAGATTTTGCCTTATCAAAACTTTCTTTTGCCGAAGCAACTTTCTTCTCTTGGTCCTTATAATCAGTACTAGAAGTAGAAACACCGCTAGCTCGCAAGTTATTTAATATATTAGTCGCATTATTATATTCTGACGCCGCATTAAGTACTTCATTATCAAGTTCAGCCAAACGCATAGAAACAGTACCAGAATCTACACTTTCACCATTCTTATACATCTGTTCATATTTTGTTCTGTTAGCTTGAATACCTTTCCAAGCATTATTCTTTTTACTCAATTGATCGACAATTCTTTGATCAATTCTATTAACACCTTCACCAACAGCATCATATCTTTTAGCTCGATTTTCCATGCTTTCATATGTAGTTGGAGCTCCAACAACATCCCTTGCTCTATCCACAAGCATTCCACCTACACCTGCAGGCCCACCAGTAGCAGCACGAACTTCCATTCTTCTAGCAATACGACCACCTGATTGAAGACCAGTATTCCATCCCTTAGTGCCACCGGCAATACCACCACGGGCAATTCCTGTAACTCCACCTGTAGCAAAAGCACCAATACCACTAATTGCACTTCTTAATATACCTTTATCCTGATTTCGTGCGGTAGTAAATCCTGCCATAGCACCAGACAAACCTCCAGCAACTCCACCAGTAACAGCCCCCACAAAAGGATTATTTAAATTCTCTCCCAAAGCCTTAAATGGATTAAGTTGAAGATCTCCATCCATCTTAAGACCAGTAGCTTTTTCAATTAACTCAGGAATCTTCTTAGCAGCACTAAATATACCTAATATTAAAAATACATAAATCCATGGACGAGCCCCCACACCTTTTTCATTGCTAAATCCTTCAGTAGCAATACCAGCAGTTCCACTAAAAATCGTATCAGTAACTACTCTAACTAATTGCATAATCAAGAATATAATAAGCAATCTAATAAAAAGAGTAAGCCAAACTTTAAAACATTCTTTAGCCCAGTCCTTTAATCTATCACCAGAAGAAGTAGGATCAATAGAAGAGATAACTGCAACTGGAGACAAAATTTGTAAAAACAATAGTCTAATAATTCTTCCAGCTATATCTATACAAAAAGATAAAAGTAAAAATACCAAATATCCACCACATATAGTTGAAATTATAGGTAAATAATTAATCGCAAAATCACCATCACTAGTCGACCAAGCAGTTAAACCTCCGAATGAAGAAAATTTTCTTTCATCCTGTATCTTACCTCCATCATCATATCTGAAAAAATCTTTTAAATTAATACCAGAAGAAACAACATCATCGTCATCATCCATAAGTGAGGCAACTTTATCCAAACAAGCCTTATCAGATGCCATTCCATTAGTTCCTAAAATATGTTTAGAAGGATTATCAACAGTAGGCTTACATTCACTTAAATCTGACGAATCATAATTAAGCGAAAAAAATGGACCAAACATCAAAAATTGAACATCTCTCGCTGAAGTATCAATTGTATCCTCCAAATAATCATTTCCTTCACCATCTGAATAATCAACAGATTCACCCAATACCAATCTAGGAAGCAAACCACTTTGAAGAATTTTGCCTTGAATAACATAAGCTTCTTCAAAAATCCAAGGAATACTTACAAGTAACGCCAAAGCTATCACTACTCTTCTAACAAGATTAGAAAAACCCTTAGACTGATCGCTAAATGCATCAGGATTCACTATGTAATTCATCACAGAAAAGCTTAATTTAAATAGCATAAATACACCTACAAGTATATAAATTCTTTGAATTAAACCTTGTATAGATGTACTATTGCTAACTAAATCAACACTAGATAAATATAGTAATAATTTATATAAAATCGGAATAAACCAATAAACTACATTATCTATTAAAAATAATATACGGAAAACCTGGCTAAGTATTACATGACCTATCATAACATAACCTCCTTAATATTAATTACAATCTGAAGCTTTTCCAACCTCTATAGTTACTTCTCCATTAGGATTACCATTAATATCTATTCTTTTGAAACGTAAATTGTCATTGACAAAACTTAAAATAAAATCTACAAGAACAGGCAACAAAAGAAGTATTACAACTGAAATAATTCTATATCTAAATTTCTTCCAAGCTTTAGCTAAAGCATCATCATCAGAAGAAGCAACAGCTTTAACAAAATCAGTAGAGCCAAGTACTATAACTAAAACTACACCGGCAATAGAAATACCAAATAAAATATTACTTATAAGTTCGACATTCTCATTGCCAAGTAGTTCAGCACAGCTAACATTCTCATTAGAAGAATCATCATCACCACTCCAATTATCAGAAGCTTTGTTAATAGAATCAACTGCCTCTTTGTTTTGTGTACTATTTATTTCATCACCTACAGAACCTCGTGTTGTATCATAACACTTACCTCCACCACAAGTTACTTCTTTATATTCAGAAACAATTTTTTTGACATCCGCTTTTAAATCTCCACCTTCACCTTTTTTATATCTAATAGTTTTATTAGATAATAAACTAAGTGAGTTTTTACCAGAAGTCCAAGACATATTCCCAAGTGAATACTCACCACTACCCATAAGCTGCGAAGCATTAGCAGTTAAATCACCATTAACGTATATTTTCGAAGGACATTTTAGAACGCCTTTATCTTTTTCAGCGCCAAAATAATTGTAAGTACTATCAGGCATATTATTTTTGTTAAAAATTTCGTTGTAATTGCCAATAGAAACACCTTTATTTTCAGAACCGTTTATATGCGCTACTAAACCATGGCCCCACGCTCCAAACTGTTTGCAATTTGTAACTTTAAGCCCATTGCTAGACATCGTACCACCATTACAATAATAATCAATACCATAAACAAATGGAGTTGTAGTTTCACCACCACTTATAGTAGTCCCAGTAGAACCACCATAAGTAGAATTACCTTTTAAATTACCCTTATAAAAACATTTAATTCCATAAGAATAAGCAACTCCACCACCACCATCTTTATCTTGCCTAGCTAAAACATCACCAGTATTAACACAAAAAAACATTACAAATACTAAAAAAATCATATAAATTTTATTTTTTCTCATAGTTATAAACTCCTTTAAATAGTTTCCTACTATTACATTATAACAAAAAAAAAGACAACATACAACAATATTGTCTTTATTACTCAGTTTTTTCAGTTGGCTTGCTACTATCGACACCATTTATAAATTTCTTACTACAACTCCATATATCACTAATAGTTTGACCTTCTTCATTTGTAGTATCTTCAACACTAGAAATTAAATTAACTGCAAATTGTACCACAAATACAATAGCAAAAACTATAAAAGCAGATATTAGTCTAGAAATAAATTGCTTTCTAAATTTCTTTACGTCATCCTCATTTTTTGCAACAACTGATTTAGCAAAATCAATCATACCAAAAATAATAAGTAAAACAGGAACAGCTATTTTAATAAGTCTAACAATAGTAGCAACAAGATTAAATAACTGATTAGGTATTAAAATACCATCACATAAAGTAGAATTAGATACTTCTAATAAATTAAACATATTCATTCCTCTATTCTTACTTAATTAATTGACGTGCACAACTCCAAACGCCAGTATCCCCACTAATATTGCCAACTGTTGTAATAACAACCTGAACAACAGTCACAATCAAAAATACTATAGCAGCAGCAATTAATCTCTGAACAAATTTCTTTTGGCCTGCTTTTATCTTATCTTCATCTTGACCTATAACACCCTTAGCAAAATCAAGTGAACCCCATAAAACTAATAATACTGGAACTACAACCTTAATTAGAAAAATAATAGTCTTAAGTAAATTAGCAATAGAGTCTGGAATATCAATACTTCCTCCAGCAGTTTGACAACTAACTAAAAAATTAACTAAATTCATAAAAATACCTCCTCTTTACAAATATAATATACCTTTATTTTACAATCTTGTCAATATATAATAATACAAGTTTACATATAGTACAATTACCTAAAAACGCCTTTTTTTACACTATTTACATCAGCTTGTTTATAAAAGCCATATTTAACACTTAAAAATTGATCTAATTCCACATTTTTATCACTTTGATCATTTAAACTAGGAATTTTGCCATACACCTTAAGATTAGTTTCATATTCAAAATCAGAGATATCCTGAGTTGAAAGCATACATTTATTAAGTAAAACATTTTTATTTCTCAAATTTAGCAAAGCTCTAGGATTTTTAGATAAAAGTTTATTTAATTTAATCTTAGAAGGCTCCACTAAATAACAAGTTTCACTAGCTAAGCCCTCAGCAGCCGGACTATTGTTAGCGTCTATTATAATAGCATCCATATTACTATATTTCGAAATAGTATTTCCAAGTTCACTATTAGAAACACTAACACACTTATCATCGTCAAAATACATAAAATCATGCTTGTCAACTTCTATAGCAACCGCATTATAATTTCTGGCTAACTGTTTTCTCATAATATAAGCTAAAGTAGTAGCTCCAGCCCCTTCAGTGACATTTTTAAGACAAATAATCATAGATTTTCTAACTTCAGGAACCGAATAACTATTTGTTGGAATATAGACAGAATAATCATGATTCGCATCTAATTGATGATACTGAGCAACATCTCTATAGCTATTAGGATGATCGTATAAATATTTAACACCTTCGATATTCATAGTAAAATTATAAATATGCATAGATATTAAATCAGATAAATACTCTGGATTAGAAGTTTCAGGAGAACCATCTAAAAGTAATATTAACCTATCCATATCGAGAGACAAAGAAAGCTTCTGCAAAGTCTTAATATCTTTATAATCCTTTAAAGCAGTAATATCTAAAATCATTTTCTGAAAAAAGAAATTTTTAAAAGTTTCTATTATCTCTTCGACAGAAAATTCACCCTCTAAACTTTTTATAACCTCAATATCTAAACTAGATAAAACATCGCGAAATTTATTAGAAATAATAACATTCACTTAAAACCCCTCCTAACTATTTAGTGTTGTAAAAGACTTAGTCTCACCTTTTACAGGTATCTTAATAAGATTATTAATAATAGGCACATCAAAATACATATAAGCAATTACCCTATAATGAACATTACTTTTTATACAGGTAGATTCCATACTAGTACAATTATCAAACTTATAAACACAGTATTGATAATTACTGTTCTTATTTACAACCTCACCAGATTGACCATTAAATACCTCTTCAGGACACTCATTATAAGAAAACCCAGTATTCATCCTATAACCCATTTCACCAAGCCACTCCTCTATAGAATCCTCAGTTACATCATCATAACCCTCATCTTTTTCAATTTCTTCTACTATTTTATTTTTCACTTTAAAAGCTTTAGAATATCCAAGTGAACCTATAAAGAAAGAAAGCAAAATAACTACAAAAATAATTACTAAATTAAAAACTCCAGCATTAGCAATTGCTTCCTTCATTTATAATCACCTTCCCAAAATTAATTACATTCATTTCCCTGACAAGAACCAGTAAACCTATATATTCTTTCACCTTTAGTATATACCGGCACCCTAAACCTACCAATTATCGGAAGTTCAACAGAGATAAAAGTAGTCACACCATAACTATAGTATTTTGATTTCCCTTCAGAATTTACCTCATTATTTCTACTCTCATTAGTATAGTAATATAAACAGTAAGATTTATTTTCTGAAAGTAAACTGGCATTTCTCCTACTAGAGCACCTAGCAGTCTCACTAGTATAGCCAATACCAGAAATAACTCTATCTATATCACTTATAGATTTATCATTATAACCACTGTACTTTTCCACAGAATTTAAAATATAAGTGTTTACCTTATAACCCTTATAATAGTTTAAAGTAGCTGTTAAAAGAGCCATAACAATAATTATAAATACAAAAATAATATTATATAAAAATGTTGAACCAATACTTTCTCTCAAACTACTTTCACCCCTTAAAAGAAAAGCTTGCTTCTCTTAGCAAGCAAATTAACCAGTACAACTAGCATCTTGACTTATTCCATTTATATCTCTTCCATTATACGTACCACCAACACAAGTTGTGCCATCTACACTACCACCACCATTAGTACAACAAGCACGTCCAGCAGTACCCTTCATCATATTATTAATAAGTGGTGTTACAACTGCTACGACAACCCCAATTAATATGATAGCAACCACAGTTAAATTAGCTTCCCCAGCAGCCTCCTTCATATATTATCACCTATCCTTCTATATCTAATTATAGCATATTTTATTTAAAAGTAAATACCTAGAAATTCATCATCATCATCATCGATAATAACAAAAATAAAAGTATTCCTCCTCCGGTACCAAAAAGCATAATCATAGTTTTTTGTTCCATCTTATCCAAACGTTCTTTATATTTCTGCTCCCTAGCTTTATTTTGCAAAGTAGAAATAGTTCTAGAAAACATCAAAAGCTGTTCTTGCTTATTTTCCTGACTACCTAGTCCAAGCCTATAAAGAAGTCTCATCATTCGCATAGAATCCCTAACAGGATATTCTTGAGCAAAATCCATATAAGGCTGTACAGAAGAATCACCAGCGTCTATTTTATTGATAAGCCTTTTAAGTCCTGGCTTAAATATTTCAGGCGCAGAATCAATACTTCTAGCAAGTGCTACCGGAACAGTATAATGTTGAACCAAAATTTCAAGTCCCTTTAAATAGTATGGAAGCATTAAATTAATCTTATTCAAATTTGACTTATAATAATTTTTAAGTTGAAAATAAGGAAGCTTAAAAACACCAAAACCAATAAGCATAGAAAGAAGTGCATAAGTAAAATTCATATTTTGTAAAAAAATAAAAAACATAAATACAATAATAATTAAACCATTGCGAACCCTCTGATTAAATAATTTTTCTACATCAATATCTCCCTTACCATACCTTACCTCTAATAAAAACTTATAATCATCTTCCATTAATCCAGTAAAATATATAGAATTATCTTGAATAAACTTTCTAGAACTAAAATGCTGATTATATTCCAAAACAAATACTAAAATAACACCAATTAATATAAATATTAGTCCCGTACTCATTATTCAGCCCCCACATCTTCATTATAATATTTTTCACCAGAAAGTAAGAAATAAGTATTTAACCATATTATTCCATGTAATAAAATTTGCACATACCAAAGTTCAAGCATTTCATTATAAGTTTCTTGTCCAAGCATAAATTGAACAAGCATAACCATTAAATAAAGAATAACACCAAACTGTAAAAACTTCCTATGAAAGCCAGCTCTATCTATCCTATCCCTATAAACACTCTCAACAAGCATATCAATATCCTGACTCATATTTTCAAGAGATTCACCAGAATCCCTTGAACCTTCATTTGTTATTTGTAAAAAAAGCTGATGCATATTTTTAACAATATAAAAATCATACTTTGAATTCATATATTCCAAAGACTGATCGATAGTCCCATATTCATAAGCCATATCAATCATTCTTTTAACATCAGCCTTTACAGGATTTTCTAAAACTTCAGACTCATAAACTCCTTCTAGAGCCTTTACAAAAGATTGAGTAGTCGCAAATTCCATTATAGTGTTTGTAGTGTAAACTTGAATCTGTTCAAAAATAAATTCACTGTAAAGTCTTTTACATCTCAAATAAGTAAGATAAGGGATAACAGATACAGCAATCAAGGCATACAGTATTGAAACTATTATATTAAAAAAATACAAATAAGTTACAATAGCCGCTCCTACAGCAAAAGCAGAGATTTGAATAGCATATTGTTTAGGAGTATACTCTTGACCAAGTTCCTTAACCTTCTCCCTAACAACCTTAAAAGAATAAGGAGCATATTTTTCATAGACAAAATTAATTTTAGAATTAATAAATTTATAAACATTACCACTATTACTATTATTACGATATAAAATTATAAATATAGCAATAGCCAAAATAACTATAAAAATAATAATTGTCATATATACCCTCCTATCCAAATAAATTATCTATCTTATCAGCATCAGAAACTGATGAAGTCACCTCACTGACTAATTCAGTAACCGAACTTGGATTTGCCATAGCCTCGTTACTTGCAGGTTCAACAACAGGACTTGGATTTGCCATAGCCTCGTTACTTGCAAGTTCAACAACTGCACTTGGATTTGCCATAGCCTCATTACTTGCAAGTTCAACAACAGGACTTGGATTTGCCATAGCCTCGTTACTTGCAGGTTCAACAACTGCATTTGGATTTGCCATAGTCACATTACTTGCAGGTTCAACAACAGGACTTGGATTTGCCATAGTCACATTACTTGCAGGTTCAACAACTGCACTTGAGTTTACCACATTTGCCAAATTACCATACAAACTACTATTTAGTTCCGATTGACTTATATTATTTGAAACATTTTGAACAAAATCTTCATTATTTAAATTATCACTTTGATAATTATCAAATACAGAATTATTCTCATATGCCGGACTAGATGCGACCTCAGAAACTACATTATCATTAAATTCAGTGCCACTACTAACAACATCTATAGGATTAACACCAGTTTCCTCTTCTTGAGTTTTAGTCTCAATAGTAGCTCCAGAACTATTAAAAGTAACAGTCTGATCATCAGAAATGTCAGCCTCACTTAAAGGAGCATCTACACTTATTGCACCATCTGCTTTAGAATCCCCAGCTAAATTCAGAAGCTCTTTAGGTAAAAATACTCCTTGAACTTCCAAATAATCAATCAAATAAGAACTAGGATTATTTCTAATCACTTTACCATCCGCACCCTTGCGGTATATAACATTATGTCCAGCTTTATTATTTCCATCGACAAAAAACTCAGTAACCTCTGCAATTTCCCTTTTAAAATTATGAGTAGCCTTATCAGTATAACCACGAACATAAATACCAAGCTGAATATACCTACAAATAGAACTCATGAACTGATCCAAATCTTGATTAGTTTCAAGTAAACTATATAAACGATTTGGAATAGAAGAAGCTTTATCAGCATGTATAGTAGAAAGTATATAATGACCAGAGGATATAGAATTACGAACAGCTAAAACAGCTTCCGCACTACGAACCTCGGAAAGTAAAATCCACTTAGGATTTTGACGCATACAAGCCTCCAATATATCAGTATAAGAAGCAATATTATTTGTTTTCATCGCGACTATATCTCTATGAGGAAAAATCTTATCCAAATGAAGTTCCAAAGTATCTTCTATAGTAATAACTTTTTCATTTTCATTAATCTTAGAAGCTAAATACTTAACAAGTTCGGTTTTACCAGAACCAGTTTCACCACTAACTATCATATTACAGTGTCCAGCCACACACTGCTCTAAAAATTCAACTATATCTAATTCAACATATTTATCAGCAACTATTTTATCCTTTTGAAGACGTATTTTAGCAGGTGTTTTACGAACAACACAAGCTACACCATTTCGAGCAACAGACTCATGAATAAAAGCCAAACGAAGCTCGGCACTTTCAGCATCCAAAAAAGGATGAGCCATGTTAAAAGTCTTACCCATAACATTTGAACACTGAAACGCAAGTTTTTCCACAAAAGCATTATTAATTGCAGGATTATCAACTCTAAATATTCCTTTAGATAATGTTCTTAAATGGATTTGACCATCATTATCATAAGAAATATCAGTTACATCATCATCTTCCAAATAAGGCTTTAACGGTCCAAAATCTATTTGATCAAAATTCGCATCCATTAGCCTACCTGCCCATTAGTTGAATTAGAAGTTATAGGAATCGTCGTATTTAAAGTGTGAACATTTCCATCAGACTCAGTCACAGTTGCAACTAAAGTACCAGGACCATTATATTTAATACTTATAGTTGTCTTTTTGACATTCTTTTCAGCCCCATTATCTTTTTTATACTTACAAACATAAGTAGAACCACAACCTTCAGGAAAAGTCAAAGTTACAGTATTAGGATTTCCACCAGTCTCACTAACAGTAGGAGTTAAATTGTCCTCACTAACAGTTTCATTAGAGGTAATCTCTACAGAACGAGCATTGATAATATCCTCTAGTTCCTTAGTTGAAACCTCTGTAGCCCCATCTATCGAAGCCCTTCCAGTTGCTGGTACAGGGAATAATTCAATTCCCTCTCCTCTAAGATAATAAGCTTTGCTTAAAAGAAGCCATAATTTTTCTTTTAAGCCAAATATCATCATAGAAGGAGTTCTAGTATTTTCACTATCTTCAAAGACATTCCTTCCAGAAGAATCCTTAACTGCAAGAACTTTGACATTAGTAATTAATTTACCAACCATAACTTTTTCATCTGCACCATTACCATATTTCATATAAATATTGACCTTACTGCCAGGCATTATTGCATTACCATAAGTACTCTCCATATCGACAGGAAAACTATAAGCAATCTGCCCTTCTTCAAGATCGACAAAAGCTGCATCAGGTAAATCTTCTTCATTGATAATTGACTGCTTATAAAACATACTTCCCTTAGGAATAAGAGCATTCACATTAGAATACCTTCCAACTACTAAACCAGAATTTGCATATACATCTTTGCTGACAGCAATACTAGGTACTGTTACTGTCGTCACCATCTCAGAAGTAATTAAAGTCCTAGGCTGAATAGTCGTAGTAGCTACAGGAATAGAAACTCCTCTAACAGCACTTTTAATTTGCAAGCTATAACCTATATAGAGTAAAACTAATATAAGTATTACGCCGATAATTGTCACAGTGTTTTTATTTCTAAAAAAACGTTTCATAGAATTCGTAAAATTATCCATACACATCTCCTCTTTTCTTCTTTTAATAAGGTTCTTCTAAAATAGCGTCTATTCTATTACTTAAATTAAAATTGACTTGAGTGCTTCCATTAGAACCAATTACCCCACTTTTAATACCAACACTAACTTTAGGTGGTGTTTCATTTATATCATAGAATATAATGTCATATTCTCTAGTTCTATTAGCACTTTCAGCATATCTTCTTATAAAGTTTTCAACAAACTTTTCTCTATTAATTTTTATCATACCACTTTTTCTATATTCAGCATGATCTACAGCATCAAGTATTGCCGCTTCAGTAACTTCATTTAATAGTTCAGTATTATGTTGATCTGTATTAGTCAAATTTTGAAATAAAACTATAAAAATAATACTAGTTACTCCAAGAAATACAACAAAAATACCCCAAAATGACTCTTTCATTAAAACACCACCTTAACAATTACCAAAATAAATATTACTGCATCTCCCAGTGAGCTCAATACCAAGATTAGAATTTCTAATAAATTTACTCTTGCACTCATCACCCCTATTATTACATTCAAATTCAAAATCATCATAAGAATGATTATTATTATATTTTCTAATTTCACCTATTGAACTACTGCTTAAGTGAACTCTATACATCGCATGATCATCATCTATTACTTTAGATGTAATAACAGTAGATACAGTATTATTCTCAGAACTTCTTCCACTACAACTATTTTTAATTACACCATCCGCACTCCTATTACTACACCAATTATTACCAGTATTCCTTATATCCCCATTTTGATTTAAAAAAGAAAATTTTAAATCAATAGTTCTATAAACCTTATTATTTAGAGTTGATCTACCAGGACATATAAGTTTTCCATTTAAAAGTACTCCACAGTACGGATTATTATCTTTATCATAACAACAAGAAGAAGAACACCCTAATTTTTCACATTTTTCTAGTGGTTCACATTTTTTAGATTGGTAATTATATTTATATTTATAAGAGCAACAAACACCTTCATTTTCATTCCAATCTCTTCCAAGTTCTTTATAATTATTCTTATTACAATCACCAGATTTAGAATTACAAACACCATCTACTATGTTTTGAGATAGGCAACACTTACCACTCTTAGAAGCATACTTTGTCCCCTTCTCACAGCACACCTTTCCTTCAGTGTCCCATTCAAAATTTCTAAAATCATAGTCGATTCCTACCTTACCAACATTATTCTTAGTACACTTTATAAATTTATCGTTAAGATTACACAAATAATCATTTTTATTACTTAAATTATTTAGTTCTTTACAATTTCCTATATAATCACTATTTTTTCTCTCATTAGAGCAATTTATAAAATCACTATTGTTAAAATCAGTAGTTTTATAAAGTTTAGCACAAGCAGTATTTTTTAAGTCATCGAAGCTTTCTTTTTTATAAGCATTATAATCTATATTATTAGAAATGCAGTAAAGATACTCTGGATTATCATAAACTTTCTTTATCTTTGTGTCACATAAAATATCATCACTACTAGGTAATTCATACTTAAAACTAACCTTATTATCTTTAAAATCAGTAGACACTGGTAAATTACTAACTAATAAATCTTTATAAACTTTATTCTCATTCAAATCAGAAGGTTTTTCTTTCAAAGAATAGCCGTCTTTCTCCCTTACATATCTATATACATTTTCCTTTAAACGATAACTATATTTTACTCTTTGAAATAAAGAATTACCATCTATATTAGAACTAAAAGAAACTATAGTAGATGCAAGCTTATCATTGTATTTATAAACTTTATCTTCATATTTGATTGTTATTGTACCTGGAGCACAGCTTTTAAAATCATTGATTTTTTTATTATTAAATTCTTCTAATAAAGAACCATTATTAGTATCCTTGCACTCACGAATTCTTTCAACCTCAATTGGAGCAAAATTAGGAATACCAGAATCAATTTTATCAAGTTTTACCTGAGTTTCATTTACAGTAAAATATCTTCCAGATTGAATAGTGATATTATTTTTAGAATTAGGATAAGTTATATAATACTCATCACGGCAAAAAACACTAACCCCTGAAGAACTATATTTTTTGTAATAATTTTGTATATTACCATATTTATTACCACATGTCTTTTTATTAACAACTGCACTTTCTATAATATCATTCCAGTCACTAATATCTTGAATAATCATAGATTTATCTGTATTAGATTCACAATTAGTACATGCCATATCAAGTTTATAATCATAATTAGGCTTTATAATAGGACTAATATCAACAATCCAAATACCATATCCACAGTTTTTATCAAATAAACAATTTGTGCTTTTACTCGTATCAGAACATAATTTTCCATCTGTTTTACCATTACATCTATAATTTATATCAGGCCATTTTATAGACATATATGTTGATTCGTTATCTAATGAATGTTCTGACACATTGTTTAAATTACTATCATTGATACTTTTTACTGGTATTAAAGTATCACCACTGCCACCATTTTTAGATATAGAGGCATATAATTCAGCAATTAACCTATAACCAGCTCTCCCATAACATCTACCTTTTTTATCTGTTTCACAGCTTTCCTCAGTAAGATTTTCAAGTTTAATATTATTCCAATTACTATCAATTTTACCCATTTTCAAAAGAAACTCTTCAAATTTTTTTCTTTTGTTTTCTATAGACTCCTTATTACTTCCAACAGTATCTATTTCAAATTGATCTGAATTAAAATCAACATAACGCGTTGAATTAGCAAACTCAGTATGCAGCCAATTTTTATTAGTACCACTGAAAGGAGAAATAGCATCCCCTGGAACAGAACCATAATTCTTGCCACCAATAGGATATGCCTTAGTAGGACCTACAATTATTTTTTGATGAGTCACACTATCAAAGCCCTCATCTACTTTTCCGTCTGGATCATAATACACAAGCTTAACATAAATACCTGGATATTTCCAAGTATCACAAAGTGAATTAGCAGGACAAGCTACACCAGAGCCACTACAATCCGTACAAGTAAACGTCCCACTACCACCGTTAGAATTAGCATTCATAGCTTTATAAATATTTAAGAAAGAAAACATTATTAATACGAAGAAAAGTATCAAAAATTTAATCTTTTTTACCATCAAATCATCCTTTCTTTTTAATAAATATAATTATCGCAACTACTAATCCTATAATCACTAATCCAGGAATTATAAACACATACATATTAAAACTATTAACTTTAGAATCATTTTTTGAAATATTACTTTGTTTACCTTTTTTTTCATTTTTTAATGCCTGAATAAAATCCCTTTGATCATAATACCCAGTATCATACCAAATATTACATAGATAACTCGTATTATTATTGCATTCATCCAATTTGGAAAAAGTATTATAAGTAGGAAGAGATAAACTGCGAGTTAAAATCATCTCATTACAATTTGAATCACTAGAATATATTTCAAACTCTGTAGATTGAGAAGAAATAATATTCTCAAAGTTTCTGTATTGATTCCCCCTATTATCTACGACATATATATCAGGAGTAACATTGGAAATAATTATACTAAACTGCACATCCCTATCTTGAGAGACATTATAACTATAATTAAACTTAACATTACTAGCAATTTTATTTAACTCAGCCCTCCTACTATCAGTACATTGAGCACGTATAGTAAGTGGCATTAAAGATAAAAAGACAATAAACAAATATTTATATTTAACTCCCACTTTTCTATCCTCCCATACATTATACCATACAAATTACCTATTTCAACGTATATTTATAATTTTGATTTCGAATTTTAAAATAAAAATATATCGAATTAGCCTCTTTCACATCATAAGGTACCTCAATAAAAACATCATTAGTTATCGCTGAAAAAGGCTTTATAATAGAAGAATTTATTCTCTCGTGTTTTAGTTCTTCACCAAGCTTATAATAAATAACTCCATAATTATTAAAAAAATCAACCATTTTTTTTAAATTTAAAATATTTTTCGTTTTGTCATTCTTGAACTCTCCATCTATTTTCATAAGAGTTTTAAAATAATTTCCAGTAGTACTAGGAGCTAAATATTCAAAAGAAGGAATGCATTTATCCTTTTCATAGCAGTAATTATAAGCAAGCTTAAAATAATTATTAATCTCATAGCTTCTTATAATTAAGCTGCTAGACCCAATAACACTTTCAGTAAAATCGATATTTTCACCAATTTTCTTATTAATAACAAACTCATTTTCTTTTCTAAGATCTTTAGGTTTTAATTTAACATAATAATTTTTTAAACCAGCTCTTCCACCAATATAACCATTATAATCATTAATTTTAAGCCTTATACTTTTATCGGCTTGTCCACTTGCAATTTCAAAAACAAAAAAGTAAGTAGAAAAATCATCTGTAATAACTTGCTTGGTATAAGCAACACCCAAATCAGAAAAATTTTTCGCACTATCTACATCTACTCCGTAAGTAAGATCATCAATAATTAAATTAATAATTCCTTTATTTAAGATAAGATCTTTTCCATATCCTTTTATCTGAATTCTAACAGCTAAAAAAACACCACCAGAAGAAGACACCTTATTACCATTAATATCTTTATCAACTAAATAAGAATCCTGAACATTAAAAGTATAGTTTCCTACCCTAAATGATTCCCCTATTTTTTCAGAAGCACTAAACAATTTAACCCTATAATAAACAAATCCAAATACCAAAATAATTATTATTAAAGATGAAACATTAATAATATATTTATGTTCAAAATAAAAGTATTTTAAATGTCTTATCTTGTTTCTAATCTTTGCACTTATTTTATTCAAATCAAATTCCAAAGCAACTTCAATTTCTTCACTATCATCTAAAGAGATATTTAGTTCTTGTAAATCACTGTTAAAATCAAATCTCTTAATATCAAAACCAGTAGCCCTAACAAAGGTTATAATTAAACTAATTAATTGAAAAAAACAAGCTATTAAAGATAAATCCCTCAAAGCTTTTGATAATTTTATACTTAAAACAACCGATTTAGTACTATAAATAGCATCATTACAAAAAAAATAAAGAACAAATACCAAAATATATAAAATAAAATTATAAATATATATATCTTTTGGCTTATTTTTATAAAACATAACAGAAAGCAAAACAAAAGTAAGTATTAAAACAATACCTATACAAAAATAGAAAATAAAACTAAAATAATTATCAGAGGAAAAATTACCAATAGTAGACCTATAATCGACAGAATAAACCCTAAAATAATTATAAATTCTATATGAATTATAAAGTAAGACCGCTATAAAAAATGACATTATAGCATTCAAAAACTTAAAATATTTTATAAAAAGTGCATAAGGTTTTCTTAAAATCATTTTAGGCCCACCTCTATTCTCTATAAATATATTACCATAAAATAAGTAAAAAAAAAAGAAAAATATATATTTCAATACACGAGAAATCATATTTTTCCAAAGTAATCATTTTAAAACAGATTAATAAAAAAACGAACTATAAAAGTTCGAATATTTTCATTATGGTGCTTGTGGTGGGAGTCGAACCCACATGACCAAGGCCACACGATTTTGAGTCGTGCGCGTCTACCAATTTCGCCACACAAGCAAGTAACATAATTATAGCACATAATTATGTTTTTTTAAAATTATTTTTCACTATATTTAGAATCATAAAGCTCAGTTTCGCTATTGTCTTCATCTAATTCTATTTTAGGTAAATCATCTATCGATTTTAAACCAAAATAATCTAAAAATTGATTAGTAACACCATACAAAATTGGTTTCCCAGGTAGTTCACTTCTGCCAACCTCTTTAATTAAATTTTTAAAAACTAACTTCCTAATTATATGAGCACTAGATACTCCCCTAATCTCATCAATCATAACTCTAGTTACAGGTCCATTATATGCGATAATAGATAGCGTCTCAAGTGCTGAATTACTTAATTTTTCATTAATTTCACCATCTACTATTTTCTTATAATAATCAGCATGTTCTCTCTTCGTAACAATCTTATAAACGTCACCAAACTTATTAATAGTTACTCCTCTATCATCAGAAGAATAATCGGTTAAAAGCTCAGAAAGTAAACCATTAACATCAGCATCATCAATTTCTAAAATAGATTTAATTTTTTCTTTAGTTAACCCCTCATCACCAGAAACAAATAGTAATCCTTCTAAAACAGCTTTCTTATTCATACATCTTCTCTCCCCTAATAGATAGTACAATAGAATCTAAATTACTATCTTGTTTTAATAGAACATTTCCTTTTTTTGCCAAATCAAGAATAGCTAAAAAAGTAACAACTACATAATCTTTCTTATAAATATCAAATAAATCCTCAAAATTCACCTGTTTATTTGTTCTTAACTTATCTAATATTTCACTGCTTCTTTTATGAACAGAATACTCTTTTCTCGTTACAACAGTATTTAAAGGTTTCTTAAACTCTTTTTTTTCTTGAAATTTTAAAAAAGCATTTATCAAATCATCTAAGGATATATCACCGATTATAGGACCGTTTTCATGAAATTCATTTAATAAACTAGGTGCTTTAGTAAAATACTTCTTCCTTTCATTCTCAAACTTTTTTAATTCCAAACAAGCATCTTTATATTTCTGATACTCAATTAATTTACTGATAAGCTCTTCCCTAGGATCTTCTTCCTCCTCATCCTCATCAGTATGTGGAAGTAATTCTCTAGATTTAAGTAAAGTAAGTTCACTAGCCATAACTAAATACTCACTATCAATATTTAAATTTAAAGATTCTAAATGATTTATATAATTTAAATATTGATTAGTTATTTCAGAAATATTAATATCGAAAATATCTATATTTTCTTTTTTAATCAAATGTAAAAGTAAATCGAGCGGCCCCTCAAATTCTTCCAGTTTAAAATTATATTCCATGATACTATCCTCCAAAAATATTATAACTTTTTATTCATTCTAATTCAAGTTATCAAAAAATTAGTAATAATATTTAATATGATAACTAGAATAATAACGTTTTTAATTGGATTTGGATTAAGTACTATTGGGTTTATATTTATAATTAGCTATCTAAATATAATGACTATTGGGTATAATTTTATAGAATATGTCAATTTTATAATTAGAAGGCCAGAATGTTTAATAGGTCCAATAGGCTTATTAATGACATTTTTATCAATATACATACCGGGAGGAAAAAATGAAATACATATATAATTTAGAATTGAATTTCAAAAATAAATATTATGACTTTTACGAATGGGAAAAAAATGATAATATTATTCTATTTAATAAAATACCTTCTTATAAAGTATCTAATAAAGACATATATAACCTAAAAAATAATAGTATAAAAATAAGCAAAGAATTTCTTAAAAATAAAAAAAATATAGCTATATTCAGTAATAAACACTCAGTTTTAGCAATAAAATTTGACAAAGAAGGAAATAATAAATTTAAAAGCGATATAAACATAGAAAATCAAGAAGAAATAATAAATATAATTAGTAAACAAAACTATACTAAATTAAATTACAAAGTGATAAAAAAAGAAAAACCAAAATTCAAAACAAGATTAGAAATAGAAAACAAAAATAAATTAATAAAAATAATTAATGAAATATATAATAAAAAAGAATATGATAAAATTAACTACATTTATCTAGAATGCTTCGATAATAAAAAAAATACAATAGAAAATAAATTAATGATGATAAAAAAAGAAATCATCAAAGGAAATGACAATTTCTATAAAATATTAAACATTTTTAAACTAATAACTCAAAATAATTAACTAAAAATAGGACTAATAATATTATACAAAAATGGCAAACAAATCACAAACGCTGCCATAAGAACAAGTAAAACAATTATAAATGTTCTAGTTGATTTTGTATTATTAACTATATTTCCATCAGAATTGTTATTCTGAATTTGCTCAGCAGATTGAACTGGTGCAACTTGTGGTGCTATCTCTGGTTGAACTAACCCAACTTGTGGTGCTATCTCTGGCTGAACTGGTGCAACTTGTGACACTATCTCTGGTTGAACTGGTGCAACTTGTGGCACAATCTCAGGCTGAACTGGTGCAACTTGCGGTACTATCTCAGGCTGAATTGGTGCAACTTGTGGTGCTATCTCTGGCTGAACTGGTGCAACTTGTTGTGCTATCTCTGGTTGAACTGGTGCAACTTGTGGCGCAATCTCTGGTTGAACTGGTGCAACTTGTGGCGCAAT
>ODAI014279494.1_pt1 | contig 26462 bp, 24 predicted proteins | sample 1539321 | NCBI WGS metagenome assembly ODAI01 (sample SAMN02144231, study PRJEB22623) | gut metagenome | biome: sheep rumen | host: Ovis aries | place: New Zealand
AGGCTCAAAAGGCGCAAATTGACGATTTCAAAAGGAAATTTGCGCCCTTGTGCCGAGAGTGAACGCAACGGAGTGCAGTGAACGAAGGCACAAGGCTCAAAAGGCGCAAATTGACGATTTCAGATGGTGAAAAATAATGGGTAAAGAACTTAAAACTAACGCTATGCGTTTCCTCGATAAAAATAAAATAGACTACGAAATTCAGGTCTATCAATGCGATGAGTTTATTGACGGCATCACTGTCGCCAATGCTCTTGGTCAGCCATTGGAGGAAACTTTCAAAACTCTTGTCGCAAAAGGCAAATCAGGAAATTATTACTGCTTTCTGATACCCGTTGCTCTCGGACTTGACCTCAAAAAAGCCGCTAAAAGCGTGGACGAAAAATCTGTTGAACTGATTCATGTCAAAGATATAAACAAGATAACAGGTTATGTGCGTGGCGGCTGTACTCCAATAGGTATGAAAAAACAGTTCATGACTGGTGTGCATGATTCAGCCTTGTCCCTGCCTTTATTCTATATAAGCGGAGGAAGAATAGGCACGCAGATAAAGCTTTCCCCTGAAAAGCTTGTCAATGCGATAAGAGGAAAATTTGACAATATTATCTTACAGGGTGAATAAAATGGATTATTCAATGTTAAGACAAATTCTTATGATGTATAACTGGGACGGAGGTTTTGAAATTCCCAAGCGCATACTCTGCGAACCTGCCTGCGACCTCGCTCTCGCTATGGAGATATTTTATTTATGTGACGGATACGGATATTTCCTCAACAGCAACTCAGGCTCTAAGGAATGGCTCGATTTTATAAGCCGTCTGTACGGCGATATAATTATCGGAAAATATCCCAAATCAGACAATCATTATGAAATCCCGCTCACACCTTCACAGAAATTCAAAATGAAAGAAAATAATATCCCCGAAATATTTCTGAAAGATATATAAAAAAGAACAATGCCGCAAGCTCTTGCCTGCGGCTATGTTCTTTGAAAAGGTGTGGTATATAATTAACGTCCGGAGGTATAGGGACGCTGAAACGGTTGTGAGCAGCATATATCTCGGAAAACTTTCCCCTTTTCCCGAAATAATTATATCTCTCTGCTGTAATTATATTATAGCGTATGTTTTCGCAATTTGCAATAACAGGCTTATTTCAGTTATAATACAAATCAGTGCATAAAGGTTACATATTTATAACAAAATTTAATCTTTTTCGCTGTATTGCTGTTTTTCTGTTAAATAATGAGAAAAATTCCAAAAATATAAGAAAAAACAAGATATTTAATGATATATTCAAAAAAATACCTGTTTCAGGGTGAAAATATCAAAAGACGGTGTTTGCAGTTCATATGAACTTATGATATAATCATATCATCGTCAGAAAGGAGTTAATGAACATGAAAAGACTTATACCTGCAACTGCTCTTAAATACTCCGACAGTATAAGAAACTCAGCTTTTGACGCTATTTCTCCTGTTCTTGAAGCAACAGGAGGAATTACTCTCTCTCAGCTTTCAAAACTCACAGGTCTTAAAGGCTCTACTATCCAGAACTGGATAAAACGTGGCTGGGTTCCCTCCACAAAAGGTAAAAAATATTCCAAACGCCAGATTCTCCGCATACTGCTTATAAATATGCTCAGAGGTGCTATGAAGCTCGAAAATATCATAAAGCTAATGACATACATAAACGGTGACGTTGAAGATACTTCTGATGATATCATTGAGGAAACTCTGCTTTATAACAGCCTTTGCAGGATTATTTTCACTGTCGAGGACGAGGTTGCCTTTGACAGCGATTCTGTTAAGAAACTTGTCGCCCGTGAACTTGAAGACGCTGCCGATTCAATAAAGGACGAGCATAAACTAAAAAAGGCTATGTTTGTTATGGTCATGGCTTACAGGAGTGCCTGCATAAAATCCGAAATGGAAGAAACTCTCAATGATATTTTAAATGAAATGGAAGATTAGTATGAAAGAGGAAAAAAAGGCTAAAAAAGAAAAAGGTTCTTTTATAGGTGACATAGTAGCGTTTTTGTTTGAAAACATAATTGAAATTATTTTCGGTTTTTTTGATTGAAAACTCATCTGTTAATTAATATAGGGAAGGCTTTGGGGAAAGCCGAAAAAACGCAGCCGTAAGGACTGCGTTTTTTTGTTTTTATATCATGTCAATCGGGAGACTTGCAACAGCATTAAGGCTTTCATCAGCGGTTATTCCCGCAAGGAAATTATAGCTTCCCTGACAGGCTATCATTGCACCGTTGTCTCCGCAGAGAAATTTTTCGGGCATATAAAATTCAAAGCCTTCCCTTTCGCAAGCCTCCGACAATGCCGCACGAACTCCCGTATTTGCGGAAACTCCGCCTGCGAGGGCGATTTTTTTATATCCGAAAGTTTTGGCGGCATTTATAGTTTTTTCCGTAAGAATATCGGATATTGACTTCTGTATGCTTGCGGAAAGGTCATTTGTATCAAGAGTTATATTTTTCTGAGATGCATTGTGTATCATGTTGATGACAGAAGTTTTAAGCCCTGAAAAACTGAAATCAAATTCGTTCCCTGCAACAGTAGGGTGAGGCAGTTTAAAAGCTGATGCATTGCCGTTTTTAGCGGCATTATCAATATGAACTCCGCCCGGATAAGGAAATCCCATAGCCCTTGCACATTTGTCAAAACATTCGCCTGCGGCATCATCACGGGTGCGTCCTATAACGTGAAATTTTGTATAGGATAAAACTTCAATTATATGACTGTGACCTCCGCTTGCGACTATGCACAGATACGGCGGTTCAAGATTTTTGTGTGTGAGATAGTTTGTTGCTATATGTCCTGCTATGTGGTGTACGGGTATAAGGGGCTTATTGCAAGCCATTGCAAGCGATTTCGCAAAACTTACCCCCACAAGCAGCGCACCTATAAGACCGGGGGCATAGGTTACGGCTATACCGTCAAGGTCATCAAGGCTTACATTCGCATCATCAAGGGCTTTTCTCACAACTCCAAGGATATTTTCGCAGTGCCGTCTTGATGCTATTTCGGGGACGACTCCGCCGTATTTTTTATGTTCCTCAATCTGGGTTGAAATCACTGAGGACAGTATTTCACGGCAATCCTTTACAACGCTTGCGGCTGTTTCGTCACATGAACTTTCTATTCCAAGTATAAGCATATTATTTCATTCTCTTTCGCATAACTATTGCATTTTCAACGGGTGATGCATAAAAATTTTTTCTGACGGATAATTTTTCAAAACCGCATTTTTCATAGAGTTTTATTGCAGGGGTATTGCTTTCACGGACTTCGAGGAAAATTTCCTCGGTATCGTCGGGTATCTGCAATTCAAAAATCTGCATAAGACATTCTGCAATATGTTTTCTGCGGTAATCGGGGTGTACGGCAACGCTTGTTATATCAGCCTCGCCTCCTGCGAAATATCCGCATATAAGACCTGCCATTCTTCCTGATGATGAACAGCACATAACAATGCCGTTTTCCTTTTCGGCTTCTGACCTGAAAGATTCTGCTGACCAGCCGTCAGCACCTACGCAAAGCCTGTCGAGTTCCGAAAGTCTTTCATATATTTCGGTATCACTTTCGGGGATAACATAATAAAACATACTTTCTTCCATATCACACCACATTCGCAATCATCACCGCATCAGCCGCAGTATTTTTATCCTCAATCATTACTCTGAAATTGAACACGCACTGTTGTTTAAACGGAAGTGTTACAACGGGGAGGATAAATTCAGGTTTGTTTATATCTATTTCCTGTTTTGCAACGGCTGAGATATTGTTTCCGTTTTCATCGGAAAACCAGTACATAAGCAGTATTTTTTCCGATTTTGTCTGTATTTTCATTTTTACGGGTATTCTTGTCCAGCCTGAATTTTTCATGACTATGTATTCAGGTGCATTAATTGTTATACTGTCGTCCTGTCCGCAGTTTATGAAAAATGAAGGTATTTCACGGTACTGCAAGAGGTAACCTTCGCAGTAGGCGTTATACACTTCCCTGTCAGTCAGTTGTCTGTTGAGTTCTTCGGAATATCTCATAATTTTGATTTGATTTTCCTCAATGGTATCATCATTGAGTTCATCGCTCAGACCATAGAATACTCTGCCTTTTTCGTAAAGTACGCTGTAATGGTTTTCAAAGAGAAAATCTTTTGGTCTTACATAAATATCCCAGTCGCTTCTTGCGCCGGGCCAGCCCATTGAAACATAGGGGACAGTTTCAAACATATCGGGATATTTTCTTATTCCGTAATTGAAATAACTGCACCATTCGCAAAGTCCCTGCGAAATTATTTCGGGATATTCCGCAGTCATTTCGTTGAATATTCTCTTGTCAATAACCTGTGGCTGATGAGATGAATACATCATGGTCGGATAACCGTTTTTGCCGAGAAATTCACGGCTTTTCTTCATACTCACATCAAAAGATGTAGGATTTCCGTATGTACCCTGCCATTCATTCAGGTCATAGCAGTAGTATGCGAGATATTTTCCGTCCTTTATGAAATTCTCCTGTTTAATGGTTCTCAGTGGTCTGTAATCGTCATCAGTCATTATGAAAACATCATCTATAACGGGATTTTTCATTGCAAGACAGCGCAGAAAGAAATTTCTTGTGGAATGGTCATCGGGGAGAGGATTTCCGTTTAATATTTCGCTGTCGGTGAGGAATTTCATATCAAGTCTGCCCTTGTACAATTTTTTGAGTTCACTGACATTCTTATCGGGAGTACAGAGAATGATTTCCTTTATGAATGGCATGAATTTTTCTATATACGGGAGAGTTGCAAGTATATCGTCATTTCTTGCGGTAAGGCATACAATCTGTTTTATATTTGTATTTTCTGGGACTGACTTTGAATTTTCGCTGACCGACATAACTGCATTTTCCATAGCCTGAGCGGACTGATTCCATGTAAAGGGGACGAATTTTTTAACTTTTTCCTTCAAAGCCCTGTAAGCGTTTTCATCATCTGCAAGACGGCTGACGCATCTTATAAAATCGTCTTTATCAGTCGGGTCGAAATATTCAGCCATATCGCCTGCAACTTCATGCAGTACGCCTATATCCGAGGCTATCACGGGAGTACCTCTCTGGAATGCCTCTATAACAGGCAGTCCGAATCCCTCGTTGAATGTCGGGAACGCCACGGCAAAGGCATTTTTATAGAGCATATCGACAGTTGCATCATTTGGCTTTTCAAAAAAGAAAAGGCTTTTATTGAATAAAGGGTGAGATTTTATTCTCTTTTCAAGTTTCTCGACATTCCAGCCTATACGCCCTGCAAAAATAACTTTTATTCCTTTTTCTGCAAGACCATTTTCGAGGGCATCAATGACGAGACTGTGATTTTTTCTCGGCTCGATAGTTCCCACCATGAGGATATATCTGGAATTTTCTGCAATTTCGGCAGCTTTTTTATCGGGGGTTTCGGAATTGCTGTCTTTATGGACAAAATCACTTCCGAGAGGGACGACAACAGTTTTTTTGCGTTCAGCACCGAGTCTGTCGGTGAGTTCATTCAGGGCTTTAACTGTTGCATCTGCGGAAGTTATTATCAAATCCGCATATTTTATATTTGCACCTGTATACACCATGAAATTCATGGCAGTATTTTCGTGGCAGAACTGCGGGTGAGTTATCGGTATAAGGTCATATAGCTGAGTGACTATTTTAACGCCGTTCTGTTTGAGAATCGGAAATAACCAGCTTCTTTTGACTCTGCTGTTCCACACGCTGTCTATATCAAAAAATACAGCCCCTGAGGGAATATCTGCGGGGTTAATTTTTTCGGTTGTTATGGCACTTGTCCTGTTCCCTTTTCCGTGGGCAAAAAAATCGTAGAATTTTTTATTGTCTATTCTGCGGTAAACATTTGTTATATGGGAATATGTCATCAGGACGAGTTCATTTTTTATGCTTTCTGTCATTCTTATGACGATTTCTTTCACGACACGCTGTATACCTGTGAGAAAATCAACCGCCATAAGGTTTGAAAGGTCGATATATATTTTCATATTGTTTATCCTTTCATTCAACGCCCATAATTTTCTTTGCGGCTTTTTTCATGGGGGCAGGCATTTTTCTGTACATATTCATAAGTTTTTCGGGCATAGTTACAGACGAAGCCTTTCTTATGCCGTCGATATTTCCTCCGAAGGAATTTTTCTCGGAGTATATATTGTTTTTGACTTTTATTTTTGTATTTGCAAATTCAGCAGACCTTATGATACTTCTTGTCACAAGCTTCTGAAATTCGGGAGCAGGCAGTTCAAGGCGGTTTTCCCATGATTTTCGGGCATTTTCGTCAATATTTCTTTGCAGAAGTATTCTGTAAGCGGTTTCGAGGAAAATACTGTTGTCCTTTATTTCGGCAAGTTCGGAAATATCCACTGTTACGGGATTTGATGAGGCTATTTTTTCATAGCATATTCTTGATGTCTGAAAATTTCCGCCTGCCTTTTGTATATTTTCGCTGACTATATCGTATATATCGGTATAGATATTCATATCATTCATTGACATCACCATTTTAATTATAATACCTTTCGGGCTAATTTAATTATATATTATATAATCTTTCTTGTCAAGATTGTTTCAATCCATGCTATGGCAATATTTGTCAATCAAGCCACAGCGACATTATGTTAATGATTTGCATACTTAACCTCACACTAAAAATTTTACACACAAAATGTTTTGCAACCGAATATTTTTACTATTGTCAAGATGCTGTGGCTTTATGATAACATAAAACAGCACAAATGTCAAGTGAATTGGCTTCGTGTCCGCTCACGTTTTCAGGAATATAAGGAGCAGGAATTTATGAATAATATAAAAAATCCGTCCATGAATATTCATGAACGGATAAATTTTATGCGACAAGACCGCTTCTTTCAATACCTTCCGTGAAATATTTCTGCAAGCAGGTATAAAGCACAAGAATCGGTGCTATTGATATGAGACAGCCTGCCTCTTTCCATACAATCTGTTCACGGGGGGATATTTCAACCGTTGCGGAATTGAAAAGCCTGAGTTTGAGTTCCGTATCGAGATTCTGTAACATGAGGGCGATTGTCTTTGTATTTGTGAAAAATGTTGCACTTACATAGTAGTCATTCCAGTACCATACAACTGAAAAGAGAAATACTGTCAGGAATGATGATGCCGCATTCGGTACCATTACTCTCACAAATGTCATGAAAGGTCCGCAGCCGTCTATATAGGCGGCATCTTCAAGTTCTTTGGGCAAGCCCTTGAAAAACTGTCTGAAAATAAGTATCATAAGTCCTGAACGTATGCCGTTTGCAGTGAGTGCAGGGAGATACATTGTAGCCTTTGTGTCGATGAGATTCATTGTCAGGTTTCCTATTCCGAAAAATCTGAACTGTGTATACAGTGGAAGTGAAATAACCTGTGTGGGGACAAGTATCATCATGATAACTATTCCGAAAAGCAGTCCCTTGCCCTTGAATTTGAATCTTGCGAAACCGTATCCCGTTATTGCACATGATACGACCTGAACCAGTGAACAGCCTATATTCAGGACAAGTGTTGTTTTCAGGGTATTCCAGAAATCCATAGCAACAATAGTTTCTTTAAGTATTTTAAGTGTATAGTTTCTCGGAATCCACATTACAGTCGGGTCATTCATATCCGTTCTTTCCCTGAAAGTACAGCTTACCATATAGATAAGCGGATAGAGAATAACGAATCCCAGCCCGAAAAGTATCACAAATCTGAAAAACGGCCATACTTTTTCAGCCATTGAGCGTCTTCTGAGATAGGCTTTTTCAGATGCAGTCATATTCTGCATACGGATTTTCTTAGCTTCTTTTTTGCTCATGCCGTTTCCGATTTCCTTTTCGGTCTTTATAACCGCAGTACCGTCAGACGATATTTCTGCCATAACACGCACCTCCTCAGTCTACCTCATAGTAAATGAGCTTGTTTACTATGAGAGTTATTAAACCTATTGCCGCAAGGACGATTAAGAAATATATCCATGCCATAGCAGATGCCTCACCGAATTTCCAGTCCTCTTTCATGGCGAGAATACGTCCCATTACTGTATTTGTGGGGCTTGTGAATGAATCTATTACGGTGAATATAAGATTTGCAAGGATAAAGGGGCTTACATATGGGAAAGTTATTTTCCAGAAATATTCCCATGCAGTTGCACCCTCAACCTGTGCGGCTTCCTTTGCGGAGGGCGGAATATTCTGCAAAGCCGCAAGGAATATCAGTATCTGTATTCCGCTTGCCCATACTATTCCGAATATATTGTCCGCAATAGTGGATATCATTGTACTCATATTGTCGCTCAGACCATAGATTCCGAGGAATTGCAGGAGTTCGCCTACAAGGTCAGTTGAGAACATTGTTGAAAACTGTGCCGCACCTGTATTTCCTGTTGAGCTCATGTCGCCGTTTATTATCTTGTATACAGGTCCTGTTGCTATGATTACGGGCAGGAAAAATATTGCTCTTGCGAGGGTTCTGCCCTTGAATTTCTGATTGAGTATTACCGCTATAAAGAGTGAGAATATTATTACCAGCGGAGTTTTCCAGAGTGTTTCAAGGAGCATATCTTTAAGGTATTCGGTATAGTGTTCATCTACATTAAGCACATATTTATACTTTGCAAGCCCTACCCATTCAGTAACCATTTTTCCTGTTCCGATTGATACCTCATTGAAAGAGTACCAGAGGGATTTTATCATCGGGATAAGGAAGAAGAAAAGTGTTCCTATCATCCATAAAGATATGAAACCGTAGCCGTACATAGCCTTACGTTTTTCGTAGGGCATTTTTCTTCCCGTTTTCTTATTGTCTGCCATCAGAACTGTACGCCTCCTTCATCATCATAATCTTTAAGGTCTGTGACTTTTCCGTTGAAGTCGATAGTTTTTTCTTCAAAATCGACTTTTATAACTGTTCCGTTTGAATAGCTTGTTGTTATATATTTTCCGTCATTTTCGACTTCATAGCCTGTTATAGTGCTGTCGCTGACATTTTCGAGCATAGGCTGTATGAGTTTATATTCAGCCGCAGCCGTTTCCGTCCAGTTGGCATAATTTGCGTAGTAATATATATCAAATTCAGTATCTTTCAGGACGCTTGTCTCCTCATAGAGCATATCATAATTAAGACAGCTTCCCGTAGCCGCAGCCATAAGGAGAAGATTTTCAGAATCCGCATCACCGTTTACGGCAGTAGTCGAATATGGAATAATTCCGTGCATTACTATCTGATAGAAGGGTATATCCTCGTTGAAAAGGTCAAATCTGCTCGATGTCATGGGAACATTTGTTATATGGCTCACATAGGGCAGAGCATAGGCATTTGCACCGTTTGCAAGTATACCGCTTGCAAGGGTATCTGTAATCTGCTTGTATGTTTCCGTTTCAAGGTTCATGGCATTATATCTTGAAATATTTTTCTTGCCGTAGTCACCGTAAAGAGAAGTTGTAAGATTTCCTATTGAAACGCCTGTAATTCCCCTTGATGAATAATTCTTTGAAACATCTGAAAATACATCTTTGAAACAGCTCGGTGAAAGGAGTGACATATTTTTCTTGAAACCGTCAGGGATTCCGTATGCCCTGTCATAACTGATTATTCTTGAATATGCACCCGATACTCTTACAGCAGTATCAGAAAACGAATAGTAGCCGTTTCCCGAATAAAAATCCCTGTTGTCCGATACGGGATAGAGACTTAAATTGTTTTCATTCACAAAACTCATCAAATCCTTGAAACTGCTTTTTCCTCCGAGAGTACCCGAAGCATCTGCACCTGTATCAACCTGATTTTTGATTCCGTCATCAGTCCAGTTATTGTATGATACTACCATATCATCAACACCGTTGTTTTTGAGTGAAGTAAGGATTTCCTTTGCCTCATCATAGCTTGTAACGGACTGTTTCATTGTGACGGGTATTCCGAGGACAGGTTTTTTCTTTTCAGTACCTCCGTAAAGGTCAACATACATGGGAGCTTTGTCAGGCTCGGATTTTATTTCAACGCCTGCCTTTTCCGTAAGATATTCCCTATATTTTGCGGCAACGTCAACATAATCCGCATTTTCCTTTGCGATAGGATAGTACAGAAGTTCAATGTCATCTGATTTGATTTTTCCGCTTTCAAAGACCGTTATCTTGTCGCTTGTATTTCCTGACATATAGAATGTATCAGTACCTCTGAGCATGAATGTGAAACTGCAAAGGTTATATGTACTGTTTGACTGCCTTGAAACCTGCGTGGTGAGATATGCATTTGAATCGCCCTTTGATGCTACAACAAGCATGGCATTGTCCTCTTTTACGATACCGTATACAGGGAGATATGTCTGTTCGGTTACAGAGCCTTTGCTTGTGGGGACTGCTGTAATGTCGTTTCCGTAGACTCTCTGTGTATATGCATTGGTATCCATAGTTTTGTTGTTGTTGAATCTTACAAGCGCACCGCTGCCGTCAGGGATAACGAAATATCCGTCCTCAGAATCCGATGCCGCACCGAAACTGCCCATGACAGTCAGTTCAGTTGCGATATTTGCAGGATTTGTTTCCTGAATATCTTCAACTTTAAGGCTTGCTTTCAGGTGGTCGTCTTCAAGGGTATATTCAACAGGGAATTTAAAGCCTGCCTTTTCATAATTGTATTCGATTTTTATGCCGTCTTTCACATCAGATACTTTAATTTTGCAGTCGTCCGTACCTGAGCGCAGAACGCTGTTGTTTGAACGTTTTTCAGGTATGCCGTATCTGAGAATATTTGATGAGCGCAGTTCATTCACAAGCAGGGGAGTTGCGATTTTATCCCTTGTAACTCCGAGCGGAGATGACCACCATATATAGCCTGTTTCAAGGTTTTCAAGCCCGAAAATGCCTCGTCTGTCATCAATCAGCATACGGAGCTTGTCATTTTCCGCACCGTATCTCAGAACTGCAAGCACCTGCGAACCGTCCTGCGAGAGCCATACCACATTTTCGCCGTCATCTGCAAAATACATCTGCATATTGTTAAAAGTTCCGCCCTTGTAATATACTCTCACAGTTTTCTTGAAATCCTCGTCCATGAGTTCTATTTCTGAACCTTTTGTATTGATGAAAATATACGGGTCGTCTATTGTTGAAATAACCTGCATTATTTTCAGGGGCTTTTCGGAATCCTTGTCCATAGTGAGAAGATATCTTTCACCGTCACTGAGGTATATTTTTCCCTCATCGCATTTTTTGCCCTTGTCGAAAGATGCGACAGCTTTTCCGGCATCGGGGTCAACGGCAACGAGTTCACCGAGTTTCTTGACGATATCTATTTCATCTTCTGCGGCTTCCTTTTCTTTTTGCTGTTTATCGGTAAGTTCAGCCTTTTTGTCGGGCTGACCGCCGTGAGCCGCCCATATTTCGTCCTTATAGTCCTTGCTGACCTTATAGATGTCAAGACCGTCAACAGTTCCGACAAAATTCAGCAGAGACTTTGCCTGTTCTTCGGTAAGTTCGACTTTTTCTTCTGATTCTTTGATTTTGGCGGCTTTTTCTTTGGCTTCACCGCCGTCCTCAGAATCTTCTTCGGAATTATCCTGAGATATTTCTGTTTCATCGGAGACTTCCTCTGCATCGTCCGCATAAATCGTCCCTGACATACTCAGGGTCGAAACGGCAAGCAGGCAGAGCAGAAATCTTTTTATTTTCTTTCCCATATTATCACCGCCGTTTCTATACTCTTATTCTGTAAGAAATTTCGGTATATATAGTTGAAATAAATATATATACCTGCTGTACGAGTGACATGAAAAGAACCAGCAGGAAAAGCATTATAAACATGGCGGCTATGGTGAGTATTATCGCAAATACTGTTTTTCCGAATGAATACTGATGTACGGATTTTATTGCGGAAAAAAGCAGTATTGCCGACCAGCCTGTGCCTATTATGCTTATTGCCTGAATGAATACAGCCTCATCTTTTATGAGAATATGCGAAAGTATCAGATTTATAAATATCTGGGCTATATACGGAATGAGAGCATATGCACTGTATATGCATATATTCTTCATAGTTCCCTCACCGTCAAGGAGTGTGCATATAGACCAGTTGCCCACTACCCATGCCGCAAAAAGCACTATACTCTGCACGATATAGGGGATTATATTGAATGTCTTGTCATAAGTAACACCAAACTGGAATCCGTAAAGTCTGCCGTCTGCTATCTGTGCAAGAAAAAGCAGAAATACTATCAGAAACGCTATTTTCAGCGAACCTGACTTTTTCCAGCGCATATCCTCGAATCCCTCAACGGGGTGATATACTGCGTGTTTCACCCACTGAGCGGGTTTTAAATCCATCATATATGCCTTTCCTCCTCTCTGTTTTCGTCATCATCGTCATCATGCTGACCGCCACGGATAAGTATTTCAGCTTCTTCGAGAAGTCTGAACTGCCTGTCAAGAATAGCAAGCTGGTCCTGTTCGTCCTGTCTGGCTTTTTCGACTGCAAGGCGATGCTTGTCTATTTTCTTTCTTATGAACACAAAGGCTGCTGCAAGAATAACAATAATTATAAATATGAACCCGAAATTCTTTTTAAGGTAATTCATTCTGTATCCTTCAAAAGCCTTGTTGTATATCTTTGGGGAATCCGCAAGCTTTGAATATTTCATTGAGCCTTCATAATCTCCCTTTCGCAGAAGTGCAGACGCTACGCCGATATATGCCCTTCTGTAATTTCCGTCACGTTTCAGGACTTCATACCACGGGTCAAGGGCTTCTTCATAATAGCCTGCATTATGGAGTGCAGTAGCCTCATGGACTATTTTTCCGAAATCAGTTTCAGCAAATATTGTAACGGTATCCTTCTGTGAATCGACAACGTATAAATTATTCTCTCTCGATTCAAGGGCGGCAACGTGGTCAAAACCTCCAACCTGCTTTGCGATTGTACCTGTTATGAAAAGCAAATTGCAGTCCTCATCATACTGGAATATTCTTCCTGTTGTGAAGTCAAGAACATTTATATTTCCGTCTGATGCTATGTCAATATCACATATCGCAGGCTGTAAGACCTTATTCTGTGAAGTATCGTACATGGGAGTATAGTCACCGAATGAAAGCTCCATATTTGCGAAAATATTATTTCCTGCGGCATTGAGTTTCTTGACTGTATCGGTTGTCTGTGTTGATGACTGTGTACAGGTGAATATGAAGTCTCCGTCAATATCAAAGCTTGTGATACCTGTGGGGATATTTCTTGCACGCCTTGCTTTTTTCTCCTCTGATATGAAAAGATTGGTGAAATAATTTCCTATTATTTCAGCCGTGGGCTGAACACGGTTTGCACCGTAGAAGCCTGTAAATTCTCCCTGCGGATTGAACATAGCCGCACCTGTCGTTATATTGTTGAGTACGACATATACATTTCCTGCCTTGTCAGCAATAACCCTCTGCGGGAGGAAAGTTCTTTTCTGGTCATATACTTCGGAAACTGGCTTTGTTATTTCGCTTATAACATTTCCGTCCCTGTCACTTATGAGTACACGGGAATTTTCGTTGTCTGCAATATACATATAGTCATTTTCAGCGGAAACATAAATTCCCATAGGCTTTTTGAGGGAAGTTTCCGAGCCGTCAGGCATTCTGAAACTGTCATAGACCTTTACTACTTCGTCAAATTCCGAATTTACTGCAACTATGCGGTTATTGTTTGTATCGACAATGTAGAAAATATCGTTGTGGTCATAGAATATATCGTTCGGTGTATCGAAAGCACCTACTCCGAGGTCATATCCCGAAACCGACCTGTCTGCGATATATCCTGCCTGTGAGGGAATAGCCTCTCCCCAGCGGTCATAATTGTAAACGTCATACGGTTCACCTGCGGACGCTGTAAGGGAAACTGCAAAGCTTCCCCCAAGCACACAAGAGCAGACGAGCGTCAAAAGCTTTTTTAATCCTTTTTTCACTGTAATCACCCTTTCCGTGCTTAGTCCTTGATGCCCGAATGAGCCATTGTTTCTATTACCTGTCTCTGTGCGAGCATGAATACAACTATCGGAGGGACAAGCATAAATACTGCGGCTGCCATTGCAACGCCTGCCCTTGCAAGTCCTGCCGATGCCGCCTGAGTTACGACTGTCGGGAGCGTCTTGTACTGTTCCTGAAATACTACCGTACCCGTCTGGATATTCCATGCCGCCTGAAACGCAAATATTATCAGTGTCATGAGTGCAGGTTTCTGGTTGGGCATTACTATCTGCCAGCATATCCTGAAAAGTCCTGCACCGTCAACCTTTGCGGCTTCTATCATCGCATCGGGTATCTGACCTATGGACTGTCTCATAAGGAATAGTCCCATAGGTGATGCTATCGAGGGAAGTATCAGTGCAAGCGGATTGTCAATAAGTCCGAGCTTTGCCATTACGATATACTGCATTATGTAAATTACATTGCTCTGGTAGAGAAGTGCCACTACTATGACGCTGTTTATTATTTTACTTCCGGGGAATCTGCACTTTGCAAGCACAAATGCCGCCATTGATGCAAATATGCACTGCAATACCGTTACTGATACCGTAACGGCTATACTGTTGAATACATACCTTGAAAAAGGTACTCTGTTGCTGTTGAGAGCATCAAACATATCTCCGAAATTGCTTAAAGTAGGACGCATTGCATAAAGCTTAGGCGGGAATATAAACAGTTCCTCGACAGGCTTTATTGACATTATGATTGTCAGGTATATGGGCAGTACCATGAAAAGTCCGAGGAGTGTAAGAAATACAAATATTGCTACTGTACCGCCTATTTTTCTGCCTGCCTGCTTGCTGGAGGCTTTCATTTTATCGGTGTTGACCATTGTCTGAGCCATTTTCCTGCCTCCTTAGTCCATATACTTGCTGAGCAGACGGCTTATGAGGTTATTCAGGATATACATGACTATAAACAGTATCATGCATATTGCCGCTGAATATCCCATTTCATAACGCACCCAGCCGTAGTCGTAAGCGTGTGTCATTATTGTATGCGCCCTGTAATCCGTACTCGGAAATCCGACAAGATTCTGTGCGACAGTTCCCGCAGTAAATGAACTTACTATCTGCATTACCGCCGCAAACATGAGCTGAGGACCCATTGACGGGATAACTATATATATAAGTTCCTGCCAGCGTGTCTTGATGCCCTCTATTGCGCCTGCCTCGTACATTGAACGGTCTATATTCTGGAAACCTGCTCTGAGGGCAAGGAATCCTGCTCCGAGAGATATCCACAACTGCACTACTATTGTGACTCCGAGGACATAGTTTGCATCTGTAAGCCACTGTATCGGTGAATTTATCAGTCCGAGATTTATCAGGAATGAATTTATATATCCGTTCATATCTCCGCTGAAAATAAGCTGCCATACCGTATATACATTTGCCATTGACGGCGCATAGAATATCAGCGTGAAAACTGTTTTGAGCTTCGGGTGAAGTTCATTTATCAGCCATGCCAGCAGAAAACAGAGTACATAGCTGACAGGTCCTGTAAAGAGTGCGAAAACTATTGTTACTCTTATGGATTTTATGAATATCTTGTCCGAAAGAAAGAGTGTTGTATAATTTGAAAGTCCTATGAATTTTGGTGCCTGTGCCATATTGAAATCAGTAAAGCCCATGGGCAGCGACATAACTACGGGTATGACAGTGAATATAATGAAGAATATCATAAACGGTGCTATCATCGCATAGCAGGCTTTATTCTGTTTCATGGAAAGCCACATAAGACGGCGTTCTTCCTTTTTGGATTTCTTGCCTATTTCTTCGGCTGAAAGCTGTGCCAAAACAAGATTCCTCCTTTCACTGTTCGGATTCGGTATCAAGACCGAGATTTTCACGTTTTCTTGTTATTTCGTCATTGATGTCACGGTTATACCATATAAGGGTATCACGGGGATTTTCGAGTTCATTTACTACTTCTCTGAAAGCGTTCATTATATTTCTTGTAACCGCATAAGATGACGGGATAACAGGGATTTCAACAAGTTCCTCCTGCTGGTCTGAGAGCCTGTCATATTCGCTGTGCGACCATGAAAGTTCAGGCAGAGCCTCAAGGTTTGCGGTGTCGAAACGTCCCATAGTTCCGAGAAGTCCCTCTATCTGAGTACCGTATTCTATCTGTGTTTCCTTTTCGGTAAACCATTTGATAAATTCCCATGCATTCTGTTTATCTTTTACTTTCTTGAATATAACTGCTCCTGAACCTGTTGAATTTGCGGCATGGGAGATATTTCCGTTATCGTCGGCAGTTCCGGGGACTTGGCAGAAATTCCACAAGCCTTTTATTTCGGGTGATGCAACAGAAAGCTGATTGAAGAATGTATAGTTCGCTATAACTATCGGATATTCGCCTGTTCTGAATCGGCTGAATGCATCATAGGACTGTACAAAACTGTATTTTGTATAGAAATCAGTCCATTCCTCAAAAGCCTTTACCGCTTCTATTGTATCGAAAGTGGAGGCTGTCTGGGCGGTATTGTAATAATTTTTGCCTTTCTGCAATAAAAGCATGGCAAATGTATGACCTGCTTCGGTTGCAGGAGAGATATTCGCAGGGGGAAGTATAAGTCCGACAGACATATAATTTCTCTGGAGTGCAGGGAGCATATCTATTAAATCCTCCCATGTTTCGGGCGGGGAATCATAGCCGAGTTCGGTGAGTACGTCCGTGCGGTAGAAAAGCATCGGGAAAGTCTGGCTTATCGGCAGTCCGTAAGTTCCGCCGTTATACTGATAGGGTGTCATGGCATTTTCCTGAAAACGCTTTTCAACTTCGGGATAATCTGCAAACTGCGATACATCTGAAATATCCACAAGCAAATCACGGGCGGCAAGGTTTACAGGAAATTCTCCGCCGAGGAATAATGCAACATCAGGTCCTTTTCCTGCGAGAGTAGCTTCCACTACGCCTCCCACGACAAGATTCACCGCTATCGGTATACCTGTTTCCTGCATGAAATCATTTTCAGCCATTTCCTTTACAACCTGTGCCTGATCACGTCCGAGAGATACCCATACATTTATGGCATCTTTTCCCGTAACGTCAGAAAGTGTTGTGTAATCCTCAAAGAATGAGCCGAAAAATGCACTTGTGCTGAAACTGAGAGATTTTCCGAAACTTTCATTACAGCTTTCAAAATCCCTGTCCTGAGATGCAAATTCTATATAGTCCACTTCAAGGGGCTGATCTCTGTAATCTCTCATCCATGATGATATTGATGCAATATTGTCCTTTATCTGCGAAAGATAATCTGGGATTCTAAGAGGTTTTTTAACGCATTTGTCAAGAATTACAGTCATGGTTTCAAGGGCTGCCGCCTCTGAACCTGATGAGCCTGAAAGACCTTCTATTCCCTTCTGAATGTCTTTCAGTTCTTTTGATATGCGCTGAAACTGACTTACAAGGTCGTGAATTTTTTCATGAACATAATAATCCGTGTACTGGTCGGGAGAAGGTCCTGTTATCATGAGTATCTTGCGGTAATATGTATTCAGATCAGTTACGACATCATCGAGTTTTCTGAGGTAGTCGCCTATCTCACCGGGAACACATTCCATTGTGATTGTATGGTCTTTATCTGCATCAAGATACACATACACATAGTCACCGTTTTCGGTCATGGGACTTACGACATTCCAGTCGTTGTCGTAATAAAATTTAACCTGTTCCATTTCACTGCACGGGACTTCATCATCAATATATATTCTTCTGTTTGAATAGAATCCACGCATCTGATTCTGACGGGATTTTATACCTATCTTATACCAGCCGCTGCTGCCTATGGATTCTTTCGGGATATTCCATGTTACGGACTGGAGGGCTTTCTGCCAGTTGCCTGCTCCGAGGGTATTGTAAACAACTTTTCTGGGGTCTGAGGGGGATACAAGGTAGCTTGTATTGTCATAAGTCGGATAGAGCGTTGAATCCGATTTGTATGCGGCATTTTCGCCCTCTATCCTGAATATGTTTGAGGGAGTGCTTTCCTTTGAGACAGATGCATCTGCTGATGATGAATATTCACTGTAACCGGATATTTCTTCGGGATTGCAGAACTTAAAGCTCTCAATTGCGAACTGCGCTCTTTCGGAGGTGAATGTTATATCGTGCTTTCCTTTTTCCATGTAGAAAAACAGCGGTTCTCCGAAAAGACCGTCAACATCTCCGAAAAAGCTTGTTTTCCACATACCTTTCTGGATTTGTGAGGGGCGCACCTGATTTCCTCTTGAATCGGTATATATATCCGTTTCGTTCACCCATACTCTGTTGAGGGTTATTCTTGAAGCGGTATCGTAGGGGGTCTGTCCGTCTATGAGCATGGAAAGCTCTATTGAGGAGCTGTTGGATTCTATCGGAAAATAATTCATTTCAAGGCAATATATGCCTGTTTCGGGGATATTCACGGAATATGAGAGTTCACCGTCGGCACTTTCCCATATGAGGACATCATTTCTCACATCATTGTCAGAACCGTATGAACCTGTTGAAAATTCCCCGTTATCGCAGGATTTATAATCCTTTCCCTGAATTTCGATTATATCATCGGGGCGGTTTTCGTCACAGTACAGGTCATAGTAGTCGCTGTAAGTCGGTATGCCTGTATCTATGGGTTCTATATGGTAATAGTCGTCCTGCATAGCCGCAAGAGTTTCTGCGGAAACTTCATCTTTTGCGGCATAAGCACAAAGAGTTCCCGAAAGACTGCTTAATGCAAAAGTGCATGACAATATACCCGAAAACAAATTTCGGTAAAATTTTTTAACGTTCAATAATTATCCACCTTTCCCGCATATGCGTGGAATAAATCTGCCTTTATACAAAAAAGACAGGATATCAGAAATAAAGCTTTGGACTGTTTCTGCATGAGAGGGGGCAAAAACAGCAAAACTTAAAAGACCTCCGCATCATAAGCACGGACAGCCGCCTGCTGCATTAAATTTTCACGAACACATGAACGCAGGCTGCCTAATGCCTGATGTTCAAAATATACAGTTTGCTAAACTGCATAAATCCTTATCAATAAGTATAACAAATTTATCTCTTATTGTCAAGAGAAAATGTTATCAGTTTTTAAATTTAAAAATTCATTGTATAAAATATCAGAACAGATACGGAAAATTAATTTCGGTCATAACAATATCTTGACTATTATTCCCTTTTGTGATAAAATATATATGCCGTATTTTTGATGATTAAGGAGAGCGTCAATGAGTATATATGATATTACCGAAAGAATCGGTCTGCGCCCTGAACTTTATCTCGGCGGAAAATATATTACACTCCTCAAATCCTTTCTTGACGGATACCGTGCCTGCGAACTCGACAACGGCAATTACAGAAGTGATTCTTACAGGCTTTTTCCATTGGGGTTCACAAATCTTCAGGACTTCATCTGTCTTAAAACAAATAACTATTCCGCTGACGGCTGGGACAGAATTTTAATGCGCCTGTGCGGTTCTCAGGAAGCCGCTTTTGATAAATTCTTTGAAATTTTTGAGCAGTTCAAAAAACTGAGAATGTCAAGAGGCTGGAGGGCTGAACTTGTCGAGGACAATATAATACATAACAACAGCATGAGATATAACTATATTCAGGTTTCAAAAATCGAAAGAAAACCTGTCTATACCGACCCTGTTTCTGTCTGTATAGTCGAACTTTCGGACAATAACGGCTATATGCTCCTCGTCGAAACAGAAACGGAAGTCCTCTGTGACGGCGGTTTTCTGCCGTCTGTCAACCACGCAATCAGAAGAAGTCAGAATCTTTTCGGCATAGTAAAAGACTGGTACTCGATAGAAGATGACAAAAATAATATAGAATTTGAAAAACCCGTCCATATTTAACAAAGGAGAGATAATAATGCAGATTTATAATTCACTTTCACACAAAAAAGAAGAATTTGTCCCCATTGAAAAAGGTAAGGTAAGTATGTATACCTGCGGTCCTACCGTTTATCACTACGCCCATATAGGCAACCTCAGAAGCTATATAATGGAGGATATTCTCGAAAAATACCTCAGATTCTCAGGTCTTGACGTTAAAAGAGTAATGAATATAACCGATGTCGGTCACCTCACAAGCGACGGCGATACAGGTGACGACAAAATGCTCAAAGGTGCAAAGCGTGAACATAAAACAGTCATGGAAATCGCTAAATTCTATACAGATGCTTTTTTTGACGACTGCAAAAAATTAAACATCAAAACTCCTGATGTAGTAGTCCCTGCCACTACCTACATTGACGAATTTATCCGTGTGATATCCGTACTCATGGAAAAGGGCTACGCTTATGAAACTGGCGGAAATATTTATTTCGATACCTCAAAACTCGATAACTACTATGTTTTCAACGACTTCAAAGAAGAAGACCTCGCTGTCGGCGTTCGTGAAGGCGTTGAAGAAGACAATAACAAGAAAAATAAAGCCGATTTTGTTTTGTGGTTTACCAAATCAAAATTTGACGATCAGGAACTTAAATGGGAAAGTCCGTGGGGTATAGGCTACCCCGGCTGGCATATTGAATGTTCCTGCATAAGCATGAAAAATTTAGGCGAATACCTCGATATTCACTGCGGAGGTATCGACAATGCTTTCCCCCACCATACAAACGAAATCGCTCAGTCAGAAGCTTATCTCGGTCATAAATGGTGCAATTACTGGTTTCATGTCCTTCATCTCAATACAAGCTCAGGCAAAATGAGCAAGTCAAGCGGAGAATTTCTTACAGTTTCGCTCCTCGAAGAAAAAGGCTATTCACCGATTGTATACAGATTTTTCTGCTTACAGTCGCATTACAGGAAATCCCTCGTATTCGACTGGGAAAACCTCGACAACGCAAAGGCTGCATATGAGAAAATCCTCGATAAAATTATCCCTCTCCTTTCGGAAAACAATTCCTCCGAAATTAATCAGCCCGAATATGACCGCCTTATGAAAATTTTCTGCGATGCACTTGACAATGATTTGAATACCGCTATGGCTGTAACTGCCGTTTATGACGTTCTCAAATCAGATGCGGATTCATTCACTAAACTCGAACTTATCAGAAAATTTGATGAAGTCCTCGGTCTTGACATGATTGAAAATGCCCGCAAAAAATCAGATGATGCCAAAAATGATTCCGATAATATCCCGCAGGAAATACTTGACCTCGCTGAACAGAGAAAACAGGCTAAAAAAGATAAAAATTTCACTCTCGCCGATGAAATAAGAAACAAAATTTCCGAACTCGGCTACAATATCAAGGATACAAGACAGGGTACTGAAATAACTAAAAAATAATCAGAGGATAACAGCTATGGCTTTTGATGACGAAATAATTAAAAATGCCGTCCGAATGAAAAACTGCAAAAAAATATGGGGCTGTGTATTCTATACATACCTCATAGGCGGTATTCTGATGATACTCTATTCATTCCTCAGCATTACGGGTGTAAGCTGGGACTGGCTTTTTATACTTGTCGGGACTGATACACTTGCCCCGATAGCAATGTTCATGATTCTCGATTCGCTTGTCTCTGCACCGCTGGGATTCTTTCTCGCCTTAAAGGGAAGCTACGGTCACAGCGATTTATGTGTATTCCTTGCTCCTGCACTGAATATGGCAAACCTGATTTTCATGATAATAATGAAATCCCACCACGTTTTTGATGTAAACCCTGTGCCTTTCATTGTATGTGTGACATATTCGCTCGCCTGTATAATTACATCATCATTCAATATATACGCAAATATAACTTACCGCAAACTCGAAAAAGCAAGAGGTTTCCCGCATTTCAGCGAAAGATTCGTCGAAAGAGAAGAAGCTCGCAATATGAAGGAAAGAATGAAAGAATACAAAGATACCCACAAATCCAATAAGAAAATTGTATCCGATATGGACGACATATCACCCGTAAATCAGGAAATAGAAAAATATCAGGAAGTCCATAACCCAAGCATTATGGACGATATATAATATAAGTCAGGAGTATGACATATGTCAAGAATCTATCCGCTGTTTTCATCAAGCAAGGGAAATTCAACCTTTATAGGCTCTGAAAAAGAGGGTATACTTATCGACTGCGGAGTCAGTTTCAGAAAACTCTCCTCCGCCCTCAGTACAAACAATATCCCCCTCGATGCAGTAAAAGCCGTTTTTATCACTCATGAACATTCCGACCATGTGAACGGTCTTAAAATGCTTACTAAAAATACAGGCGTTACCGTCTACGGAAATAAAAAAACTCTGCAAAAACTCTGCTCGGAAGATAAAATTTCTCCCTGCTCCCGTGTTGTCGATATTTCATCAAATTCAATAACCTGTGCAGACTATGAAATAAGCTGTTTCAGTACGCCTCATGATGCAATACAAAGCTGCGGCTATAAAATTCATACTCCCGATGATAAATTCTGTGCCGTATGTACCGACCTCGGTCACGTCACCGCAGAAGTCCATGACGCACTTACAGGCTGCAAAGCTGTCATTATTGAAGCAAATTATGACGAAAATATGCTCAGGACAGGAAATTATCCGCTCTACCTCAAAACACGCATACTTTCAGATACGGGTCATCTCTCAAATGACGACTGCGCCAATGAAGTGAAAAGACTTATAAACTCAGGAACTACTCATGTAATCCTCGGTCATCTCAGTCAGGACAATAATCACCCACGCCTTGCATATTCGGCAGTCCAGAAAAAACTCAGTAATTTTACCGTCGGAAAAGATTACCTCCTCGGTGTCGCTCCGACAGAATCAGAAGGAGGTGCTGTGATATTTTAAACATAAATCTCATCGTCATAGGCAAACTCAAAGAGGATTATCTCAGAAATGCCTGTGCAGAATATATAAAACGCCTTTCACGTTACTGCTCTTTTGAATTGCATGAACTCGATGAATACCGCCTCGGCGATAACCCGTCGGAAAAGGAAATATCCTTCGCCCTCTCAAAAGAAGCCGTACAGATAAAAAAATATGCAAAGGGATTTATAATTCCCCTTTGCATTGAAGGAAAACAACTTTCAAGCATCAGACTCTCCGAAAAAATATCCTCCGCCTCAGTCAGCGGTTTCAGTACAGTGACATTTATAATCGGAAGTTCGTTCGGACTTGATGACAGTATCAAAAATATGGGAAATCTCAGGCTTTCCATGTCTGAAATGACTTTTCCCCACCAGCTTGCAAGAGTTATGATTCTTGAACAGATTTACCGCTCATTCCAGATTGCAGAGGGAGGAAAATATCATAAATAATCATTCTTTATGCATACTGATACGATGTATTCATCTTTTATGATATACTGTCTGAATGTATATCCGTTTATATTTGTCTTTATGGCTGAGTTTTCAAAGAAAAAACTCACTTTATGCAGAGGATATGATATACCTGTCCCTGTTGCCTTTACATAGGATTCTTTAAGTGTCCACAACCTGAAAAACATTTTGTTTCTTTCAGATTCAGAAGTATTTTCAATAAGAATTTTTTCCTCCTCCGAAAATGAACGCTTTACAACATTCGGTCTGTAAGGTCTTATTTTTTCGCAGTCTATGCCACATTCTCTGTCTGTAACCATGCATGAAGCTATTCCGTCAGCATGGGACAGATTATAGTGTATTTCGGGATAATCCGCAAGCGAGGGCTTTCCCATTTCGCTTTTATTTATCGCAGTATTCTCATTATAATCAATATTATAGCGTTTAAGGCACTCCCTGAGCAGATTATGTGCATGGGAGTGCTGTTGTTTTTTGGGGATATCCTTTATTGATATGATAATCATTCCTCACCTGTAATGGGAAGCTTGTCTATTACCTTTGCATCGAGGAGAGTTATTGCATAGGCATCTTTTCCTGTTATTCCGTCACCTCTGTTATAAACATCACCTTTGGAAAGTCCGCCTTTGGAGAGTCCGTATTTTGAAGAATTTGCAAGGTGCTGCAATATTGCAACTGAATCCGAAATACTTACCCTGCCGTCATCATTTGCATCACCGTAAAGAATATCATCTTCGGGAGTATCGGTATTTTCTGCTGTATAGACGTTTTTGTACATGGTTTTAGCCCATAATTTTCTCATTTCGGCATAGCCTGTATCATTGGGGTGAACTCCGTCAGCACTGAGATAATCAGGGTGTTCCTCGAAAAATTCCGCAAAATCAGGACCGTGAACGAGTTTTTCGCCGTATTCCTCATAGAGCTGTTCAACTTTTGCATTGTAAAGCGGTACATTATCCTTTACATCTGCATTTGTGGAGGAGGGAATTTTCGGGAGTACGGGGACTTTGCCGAGTTCAATGATTTTGTCTATCATATATTTTGTATTGTTGTAATATTCTTCTGTTGCACCGGGATTTCCCCATGCATCATTAGTGCCGTAGGCTATGCTTACATATTTTGCGGGACAGGTTGAAAGCCAGCGGTCTATATTTTCTTTTCCGTCAATGCTTCTTATACCGCCTATTCCGCCGTTTTCCTGAATGGGGAAATATTTGCCGTCTATCATATTCACATGGGTTGCAAAACCTGTGCCGTAGCAGTTATTCATACCGCCTGCGGTTATTGAATCTCCGAAAAATATCCAGCTGTCCGTTATACCTTCGGAAACGTTGTGTACATCAAAATTTATGCTTGCCTGTTTGCCTGTTTCGTCATCAGCTTTCTGGATATTTATTCTTATCCAGTTATAGCCCTCCATATCGACAACGTGCTGTCTTGAACTGAAAGTATTCCCCTCGACAGTTTCAACGACTTTCCAGCCGTCAGCGGGATATTCTCCGCCCTCGGCGGAATTTACTTCTATCGTGTAATCGGAAGGCTCCATATTTCTGTTCACATACATACCTATGTTGTCGTATGCGCTTGTATTGTACCATACAGCTATTACTTTCTTTCTGTATTCAGGATTTACGCCTGAAAGGTCATAGGCGAGGTAGTCGGGAGAACTGCTCTGCCAGAAAGAAAAATAATGCTCATCATTTCCAAATGAAGGATTTGCATTTTCATTTCCTGAATATGCAGGACAGTTACGGCTTATAATTTCATTGGGGGTATTATTGGCATATACGTTCATTGAAACCGCTCCTGACAATGTGATTATGACTCCTGTAAGCGCAGATAAAAATTTCTTCAAAATCATCACTCCTGTTTAAAAAAATTCCCCGACGGGTGTCGGGGTTGTTGCAAATGAAAACAAAAAAATAAATATGTGTAGAACAAAAGAAAGGAGACAACAAAACGAGTGTTAATAACTGTTTGCAATCGTCCGCAAATGTCATGCGGATTTACATATGATTGACCAAAGATTATTTAACACTATGCTTATTATAGCTGATTTTCTTGATTTCGTCAAGAGAAAACCGAAAAAAATTATAATATAAACTGAAATTCTGTCATTTTTCACAATAAATCAAATTATGTTTTTGCAATATGCACAATGAAAAATCCATATTTTATTTATTTTCTTAACTGATATCAACACGAAACATAGTTTTGAAAATAAAATGTTTTTCTGTTAGTATATGCTAATATAATTTATTTTTTTCAGAAGTTTCACCAAAAAATTACATGATTGTTTGTTAAATATAACTTAAAGTTTTTAAAATCAAAAAAAGTTATTTACATTTTTGTTATTGTGTGATATAATGTTTATTGAAGTTATATGCGGTTTTTTGCGACCGCTCATAACCCTTTGCATATTTTTTACAGGAGGTCAAAAAATGGCTATCAAAAGAAAAATGAAAACTATGGACGGTAACAACGCTGCCGCTTGGGTATCATATCCCTTTACCGACGTTGCTGCTATCTACCCAATCACTCCTTCATCTGTAATGGCTGAGGTTACTGACAGCTGGTCAGCAAAAAACAAGAAAAACCTTTTCGGTCAGCCCGTTACAGTCGCTGAAATGCAGTCCGAAGCAGGTGCAGCAGGTACTGTTCACGGCTCACTTTCAGCAGGTGCGCTTACTACTACATATACAGCTTCACAGGGTCTTCTCCTTATGATTCCCAATATGTACAAAATCGCAGGCGAACTCCTCCCCAATGTTATCCACGTTTCCGCAAGATGCGTTTCTTCTCACGCTCTCAATATCTTCGGCGACCACTCAGACGTCTATGCCTGTCGCCAGACAGGTTACGCTATGCTCTGCTCAGGCAGCGCACAGGAAGTTATGGACCTCGGTGCAGTAGCTCACCTTTCAACTATCAAGGGCAGAGTTCCTTTCCTCCACTTCTTTGACGGTTTCCGTACTTCTCACGAAATCCAGAAAATCGAAACATGGGACGATGCTACTCTCTATGACCTTCTTGACAAGGAGGCTGCACAGCGTTTCAGAGACGGCGCACTCCACCCCGAAAGACCCGTTCTCCGTGGTTCTGCTCAGAACCCTGACATCTTCTTCCAGGCTCGTGAGGCTTGCAACAAGTACTA
>ODAI014769713.1_pt1 | contig 26457 bp, 19 predicted proteins | sample 1539321 | NCBI WGS metagenome assembly ODAI01 (sample SAMN02144231, study PRJEB22623) | gut metagenome | biome: sheep rumen | host: Ovis aries | place: New Zealand
AATGCCCTGGGCCGTAAGTGTATCGAGTGTATCAAGGAAGCCGGCTTCGCCGTAATCAAAGACATGGTTGTTGGCAAGGCCGACGATATCGACGCCGAGATCATGCAGCCACGCCGCAGTATCCGTGGAGGCATGGAGGGTGTAGGTTTTGCCCTGGAGGGGAGTTCCCCTGTCCGTGTAGGCAAATTCGTTGTTGATCATGCAGATATCGGCATCCCGCATATAGCTTAAGGTCTGCTCGTCAAAGCAGTTCGCGATGCCGCGCTTTCTGGCTGTTACGCCGGTTGCGTAGCTCTCATCGAACAGCACGTCTCCGCTGAAGACAAAGGTGACGCTGTCATCCTCATCTTCGATTTCGACCGCTCCCGGAAGAGATGCCAGGAAGGCCTCTCTCTCCTGTCTCAGCCTCTCGGCTTCCTCTGCGGCTCTTCTCTCCTCTTCTTTTCTCGCCGCTTCTTCGGCAGCAAGCCGCTCGCGCTCTTCCTGCTCGAGTCGGATCCTCAGCTTTTCCTCCTCGGGAATTTCTTCGCTGTACGGTTTCTCCTCGACCTGGTAACGTGTCAGGGACAGACTCTCTCCGGCGTTTTCCAGGAGATTGCTCACATAGGAATTATCCGCCATGACAAGGAGTCCCGCTGCAAGGGCGATAAGTCCCATGGCGCACAGAATAATAATCGGGAGGGCCGAGACCTTTTCACCGGCGCTGTCAGCTGCAGGTATGCTGCCTTCGCGGTTATGCGCAGGCGTGCTGTCTTCGCGGCAGTGTGCCTGCACACTGTCGCCGGCATACTCCGGCTCTTCTTCCTCCACAGTAACCGGCTCGTATACAAACTCCGGCTCATCCAAGCGTTCCGGGCCGTCAAAAGAGTCCCGCCCGTACTGCCGGCCCGGTTCATCCGCCATGTCAGGCTCATCCGGCTCATCAAGGGACATGAAAATAATGTCCTCTGACTCGTCCTCGTATTCATCCTGTGGATAATAAATGTATTTGTCCATTCTGGTTTTGGAATTATCGGCTTAATTGAAAACAGGGCACACTTCCGTGTGCCCTGTAAATATTACCTGTATGACTGTAGTTAATCTGAATTAATATCTGTTGGCAACAATCTTGATGCCGGGGCCCATTGTTGTAGCCATGGAGATGGACTTCAGATACTGGCCCTTGACTGCTGCGGGCTTTGCCTTAACGATCGCGCCCATAAGAGCATCGAAGTTCTCCTTGAGCTGCTCCTCTGTGAAGGAAGCCTTACCGATAACTACATGGATGATGTTCGCCTTGTCAAGTCTGTACTCAACTTTACCGGCTTTGATGTCAGCGATTGCCTTTGTGACATCCATGGTAACTGTGCCGGACTTCGGGTTGGGCATCAGGCCCTTCGGGCCGAGGACTTTACCGAGACGACCAACAACGCTCATCATGTCGGGTGTAGCAACGACTACGTCGAAATCAAGCCAGCCTTCCTTCTGGATACGGGGAATCAGCTCCTCGCCGCCGACGAAATCAGCGCCTGCTGCCTGGGCCTCATCGAGCTTAGCGCCCTTTGCGAATACCAGGACGCGGACCTTTTTGCCGGTTCCTGCAGGAAGTACGACAGCGCCGCGGATCTGCTGGTCAGCATGGCGGGAGTCGCAGCTTGTACGAATGTGAAGCTCAACGGTCTCGTCGAACTTTGCGGATGTAGTCTTCTTTACCAGTGCGATTGCCTCGTCGGGTTCATAGACCTTGGTGCGGTCAACGAGCTTGGCAACCTCTGCATATTTCTTTCCGTGTTTCATATTCTCTATTTCTCCTTCACTCCCTGTCAGTCAACCACTGTGATACCCATGCTTCTGGCTGTGCCGGCAATCATGCTGGCAGCCGCTTCAAGCGATGCAGCATTCAGATCGGGCATCTTCTTCTGGGCGATCTCTTCCACCTGCGCTCTGGTCACTGTAGCGACCTTATTCTTGTTCGGCTCACCGGAAGCCTTCTGGATGTTGGCAGCTTTCTTCAGAAGAACTGCCGCAGGCGGTGTCTTTGTGATGAAGGAAAAGCTTCTGTCCGCGTAAACAGTGATGATAACGGGGATGATGGTATCGCCCTCATTCGCTGTTCTCGCGTTGAACTGCTTGGTGAACTCAACGATGTTGACACCATGCTGTCCGAGTGCAGGACCTACCGGGGGAGCAGGAGTTGCCTTGCCCGCAGGGATCTGCAGTTTGATGTAACCTGTAACTTTTTTTGCCATTTTTCTACCTCCTTGTGGTTTAGAGCGCAGGCGGCTACCTGCTTCCACTTTGAATGAAACTATATGAAACGGTCAAAATCGCCTTTGCGCAGCATACTGCGTCAGGTTGTCCTGCGGACCTCCGCAAAACTGATTTCAACCGGCGTTTCACGTCCGAACAATTCCACGCTGATCGTCGCGATCTGCTTGCCCATGTCAATCTTCGTGACGGTTCCGAGCGTATCCTTCCAGACACCGGCCACTACCGCGACAGAATCGCCGATATCGAAATCGCAGGTGACATTGCTGACCCGGATTCCGAGCGGCTTCATCTCCGCCTCGGTGAGGGGAACCGGCTTGCTGCCCGGGCCAACGAACCCCGTAACGCCGCGGGTATTGCGAACCACATACCAGGTCTCGTCATTCATGACCATGTTCACCAGGACATATCCGGGGAACATCTTCTTCGGAACTGCCTTCTTCATGCCGTTCCTGATCTCAACGATATCCTGCATGGGAACCCGCACCTCGAAGATCTGGTTCTCCAGGTGTCTGTTCTCGATTGTCTTGTCCAGGTTCGCCTTCACCTTATTCTCATAACCGGAATAGGTGTGGGCCACATACCATTTGGCGACGTCCGAAATCGCGCTCTCGTCCAGCTGTCCTTCCTCGCCTGCGGCTTCCTGAGCTTCGATGCTCTCGGCCATCAGCGCCTCGTCAGCTGCCTCTGAGTCGCTCTTCTCGCCCTGATTAAGGACTCTCTCCGCCTCAGCCTTTTCGATATCGGCGGCCTTCCTTGTAAAATCCGGACGTCTGATCTCGCGCACGCCCGGCAGGACGCCGGCTCTTACGCGGACCTTTCTATCGTTATTATCTGCCATGAATCTATCCTTTCCGATCAGATAGTTGTCAGAAGTTCGATCAGATTCTGCACACCAAAATCAATAACCGAAATCAGAAGGCCAGCGATGATCGAAACGGCCAGCACCGCGACCATCTGACGCATCATGGTAACAGGCTCCGGCCAGATAACCTTCATAAATTCCGCTTTGACACCGCCTAAAAACCTGACAGCCTTTGACTCCTTGATCCCGGCCTGACCCGCCTTTGATTCTTTGGCTTTGACCTCTTTGGCTTTGGTTTCTTTATCGCTCATAGTGTCTTACTTTGTCTCCCTGTGCACTGTGTGCTTTCTGCAGAAACGGCAATACTTCTTGATCTCCATGCGATCCGGATGTGCCTTCTTATCCTTTGTTGTATCGTAGTTACGGCGCTTGCACTCCGTGCATGCCAGTGTGATTCTTGTGCGCATAATACTTACCTCCGGTTTGGTATATCTCTTCCGATGCAGACTGTTATCAGGCCTTTTCTACCCTCTTTTTGAGCATAAAAAAAAGACCTGTTACAATCTCAAATGGTAGAGTATCACAGGTCTTCTTCTATGTCAATCAATTTTCCGTAAGGGTCAGACTGCCCGTGCCGTATTAAGCGCAGCGCGTATGACCTTGTCCATGTCAAAGTACTGGTACATGCCGAGGCGCCCGCCGAAGATGATGTTGCGCTTTTCTGCGGCAAGGAGCTTGTATTTCGCATAGACGGCTGCGTTTTTCTCGTTGTTGACGGGATAATACGGCTCGATTCCCTGCTGCCAGCGCGCCGGATATTCCTTTGTGATGATCGTTCCCTTGATCTCCTGTCCCGTATAGGAATCCTTTCCGAATTCAAAGTGCTTGTGCTCGATGATCCGGGTGTACGGGACGCTCCTTTCGGTGTAGTTCACGACGGCATTGCCCTGGTAGTTGTCGACATCCGGAAGCTCCGTCGTCTCGAACCGCAGGGACCGGTATTCAAGCGGTCCGTAGCAGTAGCCGAAGTACTCGTCGATCATTCCCGTATAGACAAGATTTGCGAAAATATCCCCGTCCATTTCGAAAGCGACGGCATTGCTGAAGGAAGAGATGTCCGGGAGCGGCACCGTATCCTCGTCCAGGAACTGGTTGCCTGCCGGCATTCCGGTCAGCTCCGCAGGGATCTCGTTGACAGAGGTTCTGTACTCTCTTCCCAGTTCCACCGGGATTCCCTCGAGGAGTTTTTCCACGATCTGCGTATAGCCGCCGATCGGGATTCCCTGGTAGCGGTCGTTGAAATAGTTATTGTCATAGGTAAAGCGAAGCGGGAGGCGGCGGATGATAAACGCCGGAAGGTCACGGCAGTCTCTCCCCCACTGCTTTTCGGTGTAGCCCTTTACCAGCTTTTCATAGACGTCGCGTCCGACGAGCTTTAAGGCCTGCTCCTCCAGGTTGCGGGGCTCGCGGATGCCTTCCTTTTCTCTCTGGGCCTCGATGATCTCCTGCGCTTCCTGCGGGGTGAAGACGTTCCACATCCTGCTGAAGGTGTTCATGTTAAACGGCATGTTGTAGAGCTCGTTCCCGTATCTTGCGACGGGCGAGTTGATGTAGTTGTTGAACTCCGCAAAGCGGTTTACATAATCCCATACCTCTTTGTCGGAGGTGTGGAAAATATGTGCTCCGTAGCAGTGGACCTGTATGCCGCTGCGCTTCTCGGTATAGATGTTGCCGCCGATGTGGTCTCTTTTGTCAATCACCTTGCAGGTCTTGCCCCTGATTTTCATTTCATGGGCAAAAACTGCCCCGAACAAGCCTGCGCCAACGATCAGATAATCATATTTCATAACAATCCGCCTTTAATATTTGTCCGCGTCCTTAAGGCGCATTTTCTTACCGTTCAGAATAATGAATCCCTCCTCGGGATCTTCCTGTGAGACATACCTGTCGGGATCATAGGCCTGCTGCGAGCCTCTTTTCGTATGCTTATGCCCGAACTGCTCCTCACAGGTGATATCTCCCGCGGGATTCTCTCCGGGTCTTCGCAGCCCCTTTGTATCCTTCAGTATATCACCCGGGTTCGTCCGCGGCCCGAAAAGCCATTTGGCCATGCTCTGCGGGGAGGATCCCCGTCCCTTTTCGGCAGCGTTTTTCCTGCCCCGGATCCAGACGACCAGCGCCGCCACCATGATCAGATATAATACCGCGCCCATCCGCACTTCCTTTCCATATTCGATATCATCTTAACGAAAACAGGACCTTACAGCAAGATTTATTCGTCATCCCGACAGTTTTAAACCTGCAGGCCCTGTTGTATTATTTTGGCAGGGTTTCCTGATGAAAGGTAGGGTAAACCTGCTGTTATGAATGAATTTTTAAAGCGAAAGAACATTGTTATCTCGGCAAGGCGCTACGGGATCGACGCCCTCGGCGCCATGGCGCAGGGTCTTTTTGCCTCGCTCCTTATCGGAACGATCCTGAACACCCTCGGAACACAGCTTAACATCGAGTGGCTGATAAGTGTCGGAAAATACGCCTCAGCGATGAGCGGTCCCGCGATGGCGATCGCAATCGGCTACGCCCTTCAGGCTCCGCCCCTTGTGCTGTTTTCCCTTGCTGCGGTCGGACAGGCGGCCAATGAACTTGGCGGTGCCGGCGGCCCGCTCGCAGTCCTGTTCGTCGCTATCCTCGCTGCCGAGCTCGGCAAGGCGGTCTCAAAGGAGACAAAGGTCGATATTCTCGTAACTCCTGTCGTGACAATTCTTACCGGCGTCGGCTTTGCAGCGCTTCTTGCGCCGACTCTTGGAAGAATCGCATCGTCTCTCGGACGGGTCATCATGTGGGCGACCGAGCTCCAGCCCTTCCTCATGGGCATTATCGTTTCTGTCCTTGTGGGAATCGCCCTCACACTCCCGATTTCCTCCGCGGCGATCTGCGCTGCGCTCGGTCTGACCGGGCTTGCGGGCGGCGCTGCCGTCGCCGGGTGCTGCGCCCAGATGGTGGGCTTTGCTTTCTATTCCTTTAAGGAAAACCGCTGGGGCGGCCTGGTCTCCCAGGGGATCGGAACCTCGATGCTGCAGATGGGCAACATCGTGCGCAATCCCAGGATCTGGATCGCGCCGATCCTGACCTCCGCCGTTACGGGGCCTCTTGCGACCTGCATCTTTAAGCTTCAGATGAACGGCGCTCCCGTCGCCTCCGGCATGGGCACCTGCGGCCTAGTCGGTCAGATCGGTGTCTATACCGGATGGGTAAATGATGTCGCAGCCGGCGTAAAGGCAGGCATCACCGCCTTTGACTGGGCCGGCCTTATCCTGATCTGCTTTGTCCTCCCCGCCGTCCTCCCTCCCCTGTTCGGAATGATCTTCCGTAAGCTCGGCTGGATCGGCGAGGATGACCTGAAGCTTGTATAACAGAATGTGCTTATGTTCCGGGCCGGTATTCCGCCCGGAACTGTCCGTATCAGGTACTTTCCGCCGTCACACTGCCCGCATGGTGAAGGTAAAGTGGAGCGGGCTGTCCGCAGGCAGAAGGAACTCATCATGTGTCCTCGCGCCCCAGCTGTCGTCTCCGCCGACACCCATCTGCATCATAGAGCAGCGCACCCATGTATAATGTGAAGGCGCAAGCTCCGAATAATGATCTGCGTTCTCCACCTCTTCCGGTGACCACGGCAGGGCCGAGAAGTTCATCGGCAGGTCGGATGTAAACAGAATACCCTTTCCAGCGGCGTCCGTGAGCTTTGCCCAGCGGACGCCGGTTTTGTTTCCGCACTCCTGCGGGACCAGGTACCGCGTCATGGCTTCTCTTGTCGTCTGGCTGTAGACGCCGAGCTTCGCGCCCTTTTCCCTGTCGCAGTAGGTCTCATCCGGGCCGTTCCCGTACCAGGTGATACGATTATAGCGTCCGCCGAATTTGAACATCATTCCGAATTCCGGCAGCGGCGAAAGGCCCTCCCCCGGGTCATAATCAAGCGTAAAGCGGATCGTCCCGTCAGCAAAGATGCTGTATGTCACCTCCGCCCTGCCGGCAGGAGCTGTCGGGAGGAAATAGCACAGTGTGACGTCCAGATGGTCCTTCGCGGTCTTAATGATCGGGTATTTTCCGAGAAGCTCTGCCGCGCCGGCGTTCATTTCCACAGGCATGATTCCCGCATACAGGCTTGCCAGCTTCCACTGGCCGTACCTTGCGGCCATTCTGTTGCCCTTGTCATTGTCGGTAGGGCAGCGCCAGAAATTCAGTCTCGGCGCCGCTTCGATCAGTTCCCTTGCTCCCGTGCGAAGCGATGTGAGGCCTCCGCCGTTTAAGAAGGAGATCTGCGCCGCAAAGTCCTTACCCTTTGCACCGAAGTTGAACGTTCCGGGAATAATCCGGAATGCTGCAAGCTCCTCTTTCTGTATGCTCTTCGGAGCTTCCTGTCCCACTGTAAAGACGGCCTGTCCGAATGCGGCTTCGTGGCCCTTTCCTGCATAGACGGTATCCTTCTTCAGGCTAAAGGACAGTGTCACAGCATACTCCGCCAGCCCGGCCTTTGTGTCTTCTTCGTCCCCGCCGGGAAGAGTCCATGGAAGCTCGATGACATCTTCTGTCAGGGGAGCAATACTGACGGGCGGAAGGCTCTTTTTCAGTATCGTCTCTCCGTTCCTGCAGACGCTCAGAACGGGAGCATAGATTTCCGTATTGACGAACAGGTTCCTGTTCTTAATCCTTGCAAAGAGGCGTCCATCTGCGGCCGCGGCCTGCAGGGCGTCCTCCCTGCCGTTTTCCCGGTCGGGCCCGTCCCTGAAGATCTCAATGCCGATGTTCTGGTAGCAGTATTTGACCTCCTGGAGCTTCGGATACGGCATTCTGTCTCCCGCAACGATTCCGTTGCCGGAGAAGGAGTAGTCGGTAGGACGCTCCATGTGGTCGCCGCCGTAGGTCTGGATTTCCTGCCCGTATTCATCCTTTTCCCGGATGGACTGGTCCACAAAATCCCAGATAAAGCCGCCCTGGTATCTCGGCTCACTCTCTGTAAGCTCCGTGTATTTGAACATGGCGCCGTTCGAATTGCCCATCGAATGGGTGTACTCGCAGCAGATAAACGGCTTGTCCGGGTGGAGCGCAAGGAACTGCTTTATCCCCTCCGCAGGCGTGTACATCTGGCTCTCCATGTCACTTGTGGAGTTATAGCTTCTGTCATTGAACACGCCCTCGTAGTGGACGAGCCTTGTGGGATCGAGCTTTTTGAACAGGCGTGACATCTCATAGATGACGCTGCCGCCGAAGGACTCGTTTCCGCAGGACCAGATCAGGATCGCGGGGTGGTTTTTGTCTCTCTCATAGCAGGAGCGCACGCGGTCAAGGAGGGCTTCCTTCCACTGCTCGTTCTCTCCGGGGAGGATGTACTCCTTCGGGGAGCGCCCGGCCAACGCCGCTGTCCAGGTTCCGTGGGTCTCCATGTTGTTCTCCGCAATCAGGTAAAGTCCCATCTCGTCGCAGAGCCGGTAGAGACGCGAGTCATTCGGATAGTGGCTCGTGCGGATCGCGTTGATATTGTTGCGCTTCATGATGACAAGGTCGCGGACGATGTCCTCCAGAGACGGCACTCTTCCGTTATCGCAGGAGAACTCGTGCCGGTTCGTTCCCTTAAAGACGATCCTCTCACCGCTTAAGCACAAAAGGCCGCCGCGCATCTCAAAGCGCCTTACGCCGGGACGCTCGTGGATATACTCCACGCCTTTTCCTTCCCGGTTCCGGATCTCCAGATACAGGTCGTAAAGCTGCGGATCTTCGGCGCTCCAGAGGACCGGAGAGGAGAAAGATGACCTCAGTTCGATTTCCTCTTCGCCCGCCATTTCGCCGGAGAGAATTTCTTTTCCATCCTTTTTAAGGCAATAGACAATCGTTCCGAAGGCTCCCGCGCCCTCCGGGGCAGCCTCCCCCTCGCCCGGGCAGCGCTGCATCTGACAGCGCAGAATCATCTCCGCGCTCTCATTTGCACTGTCAGGGAGAATTGCCACGGACAGGTCCCTTACATGGAGCTCCGGAAGTGTATAGAGATATACATCGCGGAAGATTCCTGAAAAGCGGAAAAAGTCCTGGTCCTCAAGCCAGCTGCCCGAGGTCCACTTGAAAACTCTGACGGCGAGCTTGTTTACTCCATCGCACAGGTAGGGCGTCAGCTCGAATTCCGAGGGCGTAAAGCTGTCCTCGCTGTAGCCGACGTATTCCCCGTTCAGCCAGAGCGCAAAGCCGCTCTCCACTCCCTGGAAGGAGATATACACGGGCCTTCCGGACATGGATGCCGGAACCGTAAAGAAACGCACATAGCTTCCCACGGGGTTATACTCGCGCGGGATCTGACCGGGCTTTATATCCTCCACGCCGTCCCAGGGATACTGGTAGTTCACGTACGCCGGCCGGTCATACCCTTCCATCTGGATATGCGAAGGCACGCGGATCTCCTCCCAGCCGCTGCAGTCATAGGAGGTCTTCTCAAACCCTGCAGGGGCCAGGCCGATATTCTTTGCACAGGAAAACTTCCAGTAACCGTTCAGATCGAGGCGAAGGGAGGAATAGTCCCCGAAGGGGATTGTGCGCGCCGTAAAGTGGTTATTCTCATCCACTCCGCAGCGGCGTCCGCCCTCGCTCTCCCTCTCCTCCATCTGCCTGCGGGCGTCTGCCGCGAGCATCTTAAAGAAGTCTTCTCTTTCCTTTTCTTTTTCTTCCATCTCCCGGGCGCTCGGGTAAGCGACATGGTCCGAATGCGCGGGCAGGACATTTACCTTGAAAATCTGCGGATCGGACACGATGGAATAATCAAAGCTGCCCGTCCCCTTTCCGAAGAGGATGCGCTTTTCAATCGTGCGGCAGTCAAGCCTTGCGGAGGCAAAATATCTTGCCGTGAAGGCATCGAGCTTTTCTGCCATCGCGTCGATACAGCCCCTTAAGAGGTTCTGTCCTGTTTTCTCAAGGTGCGCGGCCAGTTTAATGCGGAACCTTGACAGCGTGCTCCTGCTGACGGGCTGCACCATGAGGCTCGCCGTGTGGAGTGCGTACTGGAACCGCAGGTCGCAGATCACGGCGTTTGCCGTCTCCTCGTCGCTGAGCCCGAAAAGGGTCTGCAGAATCAGGGCGCCGACAATGACATTGACCGGCCCGCTCGGCTTCGTCGAAACCTCGCTGTAGAGCCCGGCGAACATCTTCTCGTCGATCACAGGGAAAATATCTCTTGAAAAAGCGCCTGCCCAGGACGCGTCCAGGACCTTCTTTTCCCGCTCACTGAGTCCGAAAATGCGGTCCGAAAGTCCCAGCTGTTCATAAGTATTGGAAGAAAAAGCCATGACAGATCCTCCTGCCGTAAATCAGTTAACTGCTTTAAGTGCTGCGATTACAGAGCTCGTCCCGAGCCTGTCCGCGCCCGCGTCAAGAAACGCCTGGGCCTCCTCCAGCGTATGGATGCCGCCCGCCGCCTTGACCTTTACGTTCGCGCCGCAGAGGCGTCTCATAAGCTTTACATCATCCAGCGTAGCCCCGCCCGTGGAAAACCCGGTGGATGTCTTGATGTAATCCGCGCCGGACTGTGTCACGATTTCGCACATCTTTGCCTTTTCGTCTTCCGTAAGAAGGCAGGTCTCGATAATCACCTTGAGGACCTTGTCACCGACCGCCTTTTTAATCTCGCGGATCTCATCGAGCACCTTGTCGTAGAAGCCGCTTTTTACCCAGCCGACGTTGATGACCATGTCGACCTCACTGACGCCGCACCGGATTGCGTCCTGCGCTTCAAAGATCTTGGATGCGGTAGTGGAATAGCCGTTCGGGAAGCCTATGACAACGCATACGGGAATCCGCCCGTCCATATAGTCCACCGCCTTTTCGGCATAAGCCGGAGGAATGCACACGCTGGCCGTACCGTACCGGATGGCGTCGTCGCAGAGCGCCTGAATCTGCGGCCACGACGCGTCAACCTTTAACAGGGTGTGATCCACACTTCTGACAATTCTTTCCACATCGACTGACATAATCCTTACCTCATCTTCCGTTTTCTTCTTCCTGTGACAGGAGCTCATCCAGTGTGCTGCCGTACGGCGGCAGGAACTCATCCATAAAGTCCGCGACCTCCGGGTACTGTTCCCGTATCTTCTCGAGCGCTTTCATGGTCGACTGCCTCGCGGTCCGAAACTCTGTATTGCCCGCCTTCTCCTCTTCGATGCATTTGATCAGCGCGGAGAGCTTGTCCGCAGCCTTCACGAGGCGGAGCATATAGATTTCGGAATCATCTTTGCCCTCGCCCGGCTCATCATCGAGAATCTTCTCATAGGCCGGTCTCAGGTCCCCGGGAAGCTCCGACAGGAGTCTTTCCTTTGCCGTCTTTTCGACGTCCTTGTAAGCGCTCAGTATGTCCTTATTATAATACTTTACCGGCGTAGGCATATCGCCCGTTATAATTTCGCTCGCATCGTGGAAAAGCCCCGTCACCGCCGCCCTGTCGGCGTCAAGGTTCCTTCCGTAGCGGACGTTCCCGATGGTGCACAGGGCATGGGCGATCATCGCCACCTCCAGCGAGTGCTCCGAGAGGTCCTCCGCCCTGGAGGAGCGCATCAGTGCCCAGCGCTCAATGTACTTCATTCTCGATATGGTCGCAAAAAAGTTGTAAGTACTCATTCAAATTCTCTTTTCATATTTCGTTTTCACTTTGCTGTCTGTGCGGTTTCCTGCGCCCTGACGGGCAGGAGCTTTTTCTTTTGGTAAAGAACCGTCAGGATAAATATCAGGATCCCCGCTGCCGACAGCGCAAGTCCGGCGCGCCCTCCGGGCGTCGAATACCGCAGGGTAATCTCATGGTCTCCCGCGGATACCGGCAGCGCCATGTACATGACATTGGCCTTTACAAGCTCCGCAGGCTCGCCGTCCACCTCGGCGCTCCACCCCTTTGACCACGGGATGGAAAGGCCAAGGAGCACATCCTTCGGAGTGCTGTAGTGCGCCGTGATAAGGTTTGTCGCATAGGAGACCGGATTCTCGTGAAGATCCGCTCCGTACATGCCTGCCGCCTGAAGTTTCTGCACACCGTTCACGTAGCTTTCCGTGCCCTGGCATACGACCCGCATTTTGTCAAAGGTATAGGTCCCGGCCTGAGGGAAGGTGATCGCAATCTCCTCCACGCTCTGCCCCGAGTAGCAGAGGTTCACCGCAAAATTCTTCCAGCCGCTGTAATACTGGGACTTCGGCGTCTTATAGCTGAGCGTCTTGTCCGTCGTCTTCTCGCCCCCGGAATAAGCTGCGAACACGATGCTGTAGATTTCATCCGCCCCTTCAATCTGCAGGTTGTCAAAGGCGATGTAGGTCTCGCAGTCCTGTTTTCCGGCAAAGGAGACTCTGACCTCCGCGCCGGGCTGTGTCACCGAAAAGCCCGTGCAGGAGCCGCCTGCGCCGTCCGTCCCGATCAGCGCGGCGCCCTCTCCCGGAGCGACGGCAAATACCGGGAGCTCTTCGCTGAAGACCAGCTTCCCCGCGCCGCCCTGGGAGGCATCCGCCGAAAGCTCTGTGACCGCGTATTCTGCCGCGATACGCTCTACAGCATCCGAATCTGTCACGACGCCCTGCAGCATCGCCTCCTGGCGCTCTGTCGTCGTAAGGTCCCGGAACGTCTCGTCCGTAATGTAGGAATCATAGCCGTATCCGAGAGGGAGCGGTATCAGGTTCTCGTAGAGATGGTAATTCCCGACCATCCCCAGGTCCTTGTACCCGTAGGGGATAAACTGATATTCAAACCAGTTGTCGTAGGTCAGGGAATAGTATTTCACGCCCGCAAGCGCCAGCAGCATCATTCTGTCGTCGAGGCCGAAATAGGCAAAGTTCTGCTCGTCATTGTTGCCGACCGCCATAAAGTAGTCCGACACGGCGCCGTTGGCAAAGCTGAAGGCAAACTGCGTGGAGGAGACGCCGTCCATCATCGCGGCATTCCACGTGAGGTTCCTGCCCGTATAGCGGTAGAACTGCTCACTTTCGGCGCCTTCCTGCGAAGAAGCCGCAGCTGCGCTCTGTGCTGCCGCAAGAACCGCGCTCTCCTCCGTGCTGCGGAGAACCTCCTCATAATTATCCTTCCCCATCCGTTCCATGAACTCGGACGGGAAATTCCCCTGCCCCTCGCTGTAGCCGTACCATGCGTTCACGGCAACGGAGACAATGGTCAGAAGCGTCGTGCACCACTGCATGAGCGCTGTCCTGCGGCTCCCGGTCCTTTTGAGGTACAAAAGGACAAGTCCTGCAGCAAACGCCGCCCACAGCAGGATGAGCGATGCCGTCATCCCGGGATAGTCTGTCTGCCCGAAGCGCCAGGAGAAGAAGGTAAACAGGGCAAGGAGCGCTCCGGAAACGAGAGCCCGCACGCCAAACCGCCTTCCACCTTCCGTCTCTGTCTCCGTTCCCTCACTGTACACCTTAAAGGCGATATAGCCCGCGAGCATCGCAAATGCCCAGCCCCAGCGGTTGATGACATAGGCAAAGCCGTTCATCGCCCTGCCGGCATAAGGCATCAGGACCATCAGCGTCAGGATGCCAAGGACCGCTTTCAGATACCGGTGTCCCTTCGCGGCAAGAAGAATTGCCAGAGCGGCCAGCGCCGTCACCGGGAAGCAGAGCTCTGTATCATACAGCGGGTGATTGATAAAGGAAACCGCGTTCCTGAAAAGCTGCCGGTAATACTGCGCCGAATAGAAAAGCGGCGTGCTGTAGCCTGCCTTCGCGCGGGGGTCGTTTGCAAACTGGACCAGCACCGGGACCAGGACAGCGCCCGCCATGGCCGTTCCGAGCGCGGCGTACAAAAAGAGCCTCAGCCCCCTGAGGATCCCGTTCTTTACGCCGCAGACGCCGATAAGGCGCAGTACGCAGTAGCCTGCCGTAAAGACAGCGAGCATGTAGAAGAAGTAAAAGTTTGAGAGCGCCGCCGCAAAGACCGCAAGGACAAAGAGGACCGGCTTATTTTCCCTTATAAATTTCTCCGCGCCGAGGAGCATCAGCGGGAGCCAGACCATCGGCACCAGAAAGTATGGGTGCAAAAGGCCGATGTACATCGTCGTCCCCGAGAAGGCATAGATCAGGGCGCCCGTAAGAAGCGCACCCTCATTTCCCTGCGCCCTGCCTGAGCGATAGCGGCAATAGGCGATAAAGAACGCGCCGGAAAGCCACGGGCGGAAGAGCACGAGGAATTCGTAAAACCAGATCACGCAGGAGGTCGGAACGAACATCACGGGGAAGGTCAGCGGATCACCGAAGCAGTAGTACTGGAGCGTTGTCAGGACGTCCGCGCCGTACCCAAGCCCGAAGGTCCATGTCTGTACGCCCTTTCCTCCGCCGAGCAGGTGCCTTGCCGTGCCGCGCAGCCACTTTCCGTAATAGGTCAGCGCCTTTATGTGCTGTCTCCAGCCGTCCGAATGGTATACCAGGGACCTTCCCACCATATAGAACCAGCAATAAACCAGTGCGGCTGCGGCGATATAAACCAGCGTGTACAGCAGGTAGATTCTCCAATTGCGTCTTGTCTTTTCCATACACTCCATCTATAGTCAGATTATTATCCTTTTTTAGACTTTCAGCATCTGTATCATTATAATGTAGGTGTTCTTTACGCTTCAAGTTTAACTCAGTCGGGGAATACCCGACTGAGTTAAAGCCTCCTACGGATCAGGTTATTCAGGTTATGACAATAAAAACTCAGAAAAGAAAAACAATCCTGCTGTATACAGCACTCTATATCGCGCTCGCTGCCGGGATCTTCGGCTGGTTTGCCCTCTGCGGGAAAACGCTCATCAACAAATCCGATGCCTTCGAGCAGCATATCAACGCGCTGATGGTTTACGGAAAATGGCTGCGCGGGTATCTTTATCACGTAATAAAGGATCACAGTCTTCTTCCGCAGAACTATTCCTTCGGCATCGGCTACGGCGGTGATTTCCAGGCCGCCATGCAGTACTATGTCGTGGGCGACCCTTTGAACATCCCGGCCGCTGTCCTTCCTACAAAGTATATCTATTACTACTACCAGTTCCTGGTTGTTCTCAGACCGTACCTTGCGGGCCTCAGCTTCCTTGCGCTTTGCATGCACCGCGCAGGCCGTCTTGCCATTTCAAAGTCTGCGGCGATAACAGGGGCGCTCACCTATTCCTTCTGCGGAACGGTGCTCTTTATCGGCATGTGGAATCCGTTCTTCGTGAACCCGATGATCATCCTTCCCCTGATGGTTCTTGGCGCGGATCTGATTCTCGAGGGTGAAAAGCGCGGCCCCCTGCTCTTTATCCTGTCCGTCTTCTACGCGTCGGTCTGCAATTTCTATTTCTTTTATATGCTGGTCCTTCTAATCATCGGATATGTGCTGATCCACCTTGTGTTCTTCAGAAATCAGAATCCGAAAGCTGCACTGTCCGTGCCGCAGATCCTGGTCCGCTTTATTATCTGCGGAATCATCGGCACCATGATGGGCATGGTGATCCTCCTGCCCGTCGTCCTTCTGTTTCTCAACAATCCCAGAGGATCCGGCCACAGTTATACCGCGTTCTATCCGCCCGCCTACTACCGCGAGCTGTTCCAGAACCTGATTTCCTATGTCTATCATCCCCAGTATGACACCGAGCTAGGGTTCACCTTCCTTGCCGTCCCGGTCCTTATTCTCCTTCTTCTGAAGGCAGCGGGGGCACTCGCTTCCCGCCTTCGGAAAAAAGCCGGGGAAACAGAACCTGCAGAAAGCGGCTATATTCTTACAAGCGCCGCATCGCTCCTTGTGTGCCTTCTGATGCTCCTCATCCCGTTCTTTGGCTTTGCCATGAACGGTTTTGCGTATATGATCAACCGCTGGGCTTTTGCCGTCGCCCTGATTGTCTCCTGGTCCGTCGTCCTGCTCTGGGAAGACCTCACGAAGTCAGAGCTTAAGCAGGCGCTGATCACCTCCGCGGGATGCGCCCTGTATGCTCTTATCCTTGTTCTCTCCGGCCTGACGGGGAGAAGCCCTGTTCTTTTTAAGAGCACGGGAAGAGAATACCCCGGCTTTACAGAGGCCGCGATGTTCAATGTCCGCGCCCAGGTCCTTCTGCTCGCCGTATTCGTCGTGATCATACTGGTCCGGGCGGCGATCTCAAGGAAGGAGTCTGCACGCTTCCGGTTTGTTTCCCCCATCCTGGTATTCTTAAGCGTCGCGGCAATCATGATCAACGGATACTGCGCAAACGCCCCGGAAATGGGGAATCTTCCGAACGGCTATCTCGACGCGGAGGGGCCCGACGCCTGGATGCTCCTGAACACCGCTACAGAAATCAAGGCGATCGACGAAACAACCGCAGGTGCCTACGGCACCCCGCCCTATTACCGCTACAGCGGAAGGAACCTCTCCTGGAATATGTCCCTGATGAACGGGACCTCCTCCACGCAGTTTTACTGGAGCCTTACGAACGGGAATATCTCCCGGTTCCTGAACGAGATGGCCGTCAACGAGATGGCCAATTATTCCGTCTTCGGTCTCGATGACCGAGCGGGACTCCTGGCGCTTGCGGGCGTAAAGTACTATTCCCTTCGCTTTGACGAGGAGCGGGAATGGCGGTTCGTCCCGGAAGGGTTTGTGCGCCTCGGTGAGTACTACAACTACGCGATCTATGAAAACGCCTTCCCCCTGGATCTTGGCTACACCTGCAAAAAAGTGATTCCGGAAGCCGATTACAGAGAAATGACACCCATCATGCGCCAGCAGGCGCTCCTTGGCGGAGTCGTCCTGAACGGACAGGAAAACGCCGGCGCTTACGGCCTCCCCGCTGCGGACGTCACCTTCAGCGACGTCTCCATTCCCTGGAAGCTTGATCTTACGGAGGGCGCTTCGTTCGAGATTACACCGCCCGCTTCTTCCTCCGAAGCCGGGAGCGAAGCAGCGCCTGCCATCCAGCCTGCAGGCGGCGTCTTTACGGCGCAGGCCGGGGGTGAAACCGTAACGCTGAACTTCAAGGGCCTTCCGCAGTGCGAGACCTATCTCTATATCAAAGGCCTTCACTTTGACGGAAACGCGGACTTTATCAATATTCCCGTCAGCTCCTATATGGACTCGGAAGATCCCTATATGCAGAAGGTCATTTCCTTCAAGGAATCCACCAGTCAGTTCTACAGCGGCTGGCATGATTATCTTGTAAACTTCGGCTACGCGGACCAGGGGCAGTCGGCAGTCACGATCACATTCCCCATGGCGGGAACCTATTCCTTCGAGGATCTGCAGATCATCTGCCTGCCCGCCTCCTCTTATCTTCAGGCTGTGGATGTGTTAAGGCAGCACACCCTGCAGAATATCGATATGCACAAAAATCCGGTCTCCTTCATGACAAATGAAGTGACCGGAACGATAACCTCCGACGGAGATTCTCTTCTTGTCCTGACGATTCCGTATGAGAACGGCTGGAGCGCCTTTGTGGACGGGAGCGAGGTTCCCGTGATGCAGGCCAACACCCTCTTCATGGCTGTTCCCGTAAGTGACGGTGAACACCAGGTAAGGCTCACCTACCAGACGCCGGGCCTTGCGGCAGGGCTGGTACTGAGCATCGCAGGGTTTATACTGCTCTTCCTCTATGTGAGGATGACCGGGCGTAAAGCGGGGATTTTGTTTAAAGTTATTTAATCCTGTTTACTTTTGTTTACTCCTTTTTATTTTATTTATTTTCTACCGTGCTGTCAAAAAAATTACCGATACTGTGCCTGCACAAGTATCGGTAATAGTTCCTGAGTAATTTCTTTTGATGAATGTATCCTGTCACGGCCAGGTGATCGAACGGAGCATCTGCGCCGTTTTATCCTGCCCGTAGCTGGCGGTTGTGATCTCCAGCACGTATCCGTCACGCATCATGTAGGTAATTCTCTCATTCAGCTGTGTGTCGTAGATCTTAGCCTGTACGAATACGCAGGGGCGTCTTGCACCGAGCAGGTAGGCTGTCGTCTCACGGACGTTGATATTCGAGGCTCTGATACTGTTCAGGTAGCGGTTGATATTGCTGACCGCCTGGTCCATGGAATCCTTGACGAGCTGCTTGTCCTGGGCGCGGGCGATCTGCTCTTCCGATTTCAGGGCATAAGCAAAATGAAGCGCTACCTGGAACATCTTCATGCTGTCGGGATCGATCGCATAGGCGACAAGGAGGTCCTTTCCGTTGTCGATAACCCTCTTGATCTGCTGATCGGGATCCGCCTCGTTGATTGTATGCTTATTGATCTGGTCGAGTGTGGACTGCGGATAGTAGAACATGTCGTCATCCATCTCATAATGAACGCCGAAATATTCATTGATGTACGAATTTCCTTCAAAGTGCCCTGCTGTAAAGCGATCGCTTAAGGGAACCTGTTCTTTCTTTTCTGCCGCATTTTCCTGCGCGCCGGCGCCCTCCCCCGAGACGGAGAGCGTACCGATGTCCTCTTCCTCCGCAGCAGGAGTGTACTCCTCTTCCCTGTATGAGGCTTCGACCTCATACTCATCGGGACTCAGTTTCGTGCGCTGCACTCTTGGCACAAAACCCAGGGCAGCCGCAGTAGCCGCTGCCACCAGTACAGCCAATATAAGCAGTATCCGTTCCTTCTTGATCATTTACCTGATTCTCTCACATCCGATGCTGAAGCGCTTGTTCCTGCCGACGAAATAATAGAGCTGCATCTGGCCGCTTCCTGCCTGTGTATTGGTGAGCTTTTCTACGGTTGTCGCCTCGAATTCCTATTCAGCGCCGTTAATATCCGTAAAGAAAACCTGCATTCCCATCCGTGCATGTTCCAGCTTTCCGAACTGTTCCTCATAGGAAGGACCTTCGATGATCATCGTTCCCCGCTCCAGGATATGAGGCATAATCTCCGTGGATTCGTAGATTCCTCCTATCGGGAGTGTGAGGTCCAGCTCCGGTATCGAAAGGATTCCGACGCAGTCATGTTCATTCACATATAAGGACGGAAAGCGGTATTCCTCCGACGGATCCTCTAGGGGCGTTTCGGGCATCATCTCCTGCAGCGCCTCAAGAACGGCAAAGCATTCCTGATTCGCCTGCTGCTGCACTTCGTCGTTACTACGTAATAAAACTGCGACGCGAAGCATTACTGCCGCGCCGCAGATAATTAATACAAGTCCAAGTATTCTTACTGCAAGACTGTTCTTATTCATTGAACGTACTACGTTTCCTTACCCAGAAGCCCCAGATGATCAATGCAATTCCTGCCCCCAGCATTCCGATAAGAGGAAGTGCCGTCGCTTCATCGCCTGTCGTTACGTTACGGCTGGCTCCGAGGACCTGGCCTCTTGTAGCTCCGGCAACGCTCTGCGCAACCTCCTGACGTCTTGATGCCCCGAGGACCTGTCCCTCTGTAGGAGGTGTCGGCGTGGGCGGATTGTTTCCCGGAGGTGGATTGTTTCCTGGAGGTGGATTGTCTCCCGGAGGCGGTGTTATATTATAGATATTCCTAATAGTCGCAATATTTTCTGCATTCGTAACAATGCCTCTATTATTAGGCCGATATTCGACGTAAATCTCAGCCCCATTCATATAAATGATATTATTATTTCTAACATTATAGGTTCCATTACTATTAGTAACAGATACTTCTTCTACCCTAAAAGTAGAACCATCATTCTCCCATTGCCAATTGAATGTAAAATTATTATTGTTGTTAAGAGTTACAGGCACTGAACTTTGCGCTTTTCCCTTTTCGCCTATTGTCGTCATTAATCGCTCAGTCCCATTGGCCGGTGTTCTATATATATTAACTCTTACTGCAGTATCATTTCTTTGAGCTGATGACATGTTCTCCCATATCCATTGCTTGGTCACTCTGTAACTGCGAAGCGTTTTTTCAGAAGCATTGCACTCAAGCTTTATTGTAGCTTCGACATCATATACAAAACCATCTTTATCGATGCTGGGAACAATCAACAATGCAGGTTGTGATCTAAGTTCAAATCGATAGAAAGCATCTGAACTATAAGAGGTATTAACAATTCCAGGAATAAAGTATAATCCTCTTCCAGTGATAACTGGCGGCTTGTTCTGGGCAATCGTGTCGGAAGCTTTCTCAGTTTTTGTAGTTATCTTATAATTTGCTGTTACTTTTCCGTTCAGCTGCCCGCCTTGCTTTATAGCAGCATCAAGTTTTCCTATATTAGCCCAATACTTATCTGTATCTTTTAAAAACGATGAAGCATCTTCTTCTATGGACCTTACAAATGCCTGTAAGTCAGGATCTGTTGTATCTTCCTTCAACGCCTCAAAACCATTAATCAGAGTAATCTTTCCATACTCATCATAATCTGCAATTTTGTAGACATCAAAATCAAGAGTACTCACTGTTATATTCTTGGTGATAACAGTGTCCTTATCCATAGTTTTTGCATAGTTCACAGGAACCACCACATTATGTTTCAATGTGATAGATCCCGTTGTTCCTGCCTCCGAAGCTTTCGCTGGCATCGCGGTTCCGAAAGTCCCCGCGATAAGTGCCGCCGCCGCGACCGCTGTCAGAAGCCGGTTGATTGTTCTGGCAATTATTTTCTTCATATCTCACCACCCTGCGATTTCTGGGATCGCCTTATGCTGTAAGGCAGAGCACCCGCCCTGTCACTGCATAGCTGTCATCTCCTTCGGTTAAGAACTGCTGCCCAAAACTGTCAGATAATACTCTTCTGCTGTGCGGCTTCCTTTTCCTTTTCAGCCGCGCGTTTCTTCTTTCTTCTCATGCTGATGCCGGTACTGGTGAGCATCCAGATCAGCAGAACGAGAATGATCGGTATGGCAATAAACGGTGCTACAATTTCAGGTTCTATCTGGAGTGCGTCTGCAGTGACGCGCACCTGTTCTCTCTCATTCTGGACGCGGTGGCCTCTGACCAGCATGCGGTGTGTGTTGACGCCGTACGGTGTGCATGTGACCAGTGTCATGTAATCCTTCGTTGGGTCAATATTCAGATCGTTCAGCTCTGACGGCAGTACGATCCTTATCTGATCCACCATATAGGTCAGTGTCCTGTCCAGAACCTGAATGGTGAAGAAATCTCCTTCTCTGAGCTGGTCCAGATCGGAGAACAGCTTCGCCGAAGGAAGACCTCTGTGGCCGGAAACCACCGAATGGGTTCCCGCGCCTCCGACCGGAAGGCTTGTCCCCTCGATATGTCCGATGGCAATCTGCAGAACCGCCTCATCTGTGCCGTGATAGATGGGGAGCTCCACATTGATCTTCGGGATCTGGATATAACCCATGATTCCGGTGCCGGTTACGTCAAGGACAGAATTATACCTTGCTAAATCTTCATCGGACAGCAGAAACCGGCTGTCCTTGTACAGAAGGTCGTCATTGAAGGCCTGGGCCTCTTCCCACATACGGTCAAATTCTTCCGTATTCATGTTCGAAACCGCGCCCGCATAGGATGCAATGGCACGGGACTGATGGAAAGAGTTGTAATAATCACTTACCGTAGGATACAGCAGCAATCCGAGTCCGACCAGAAAGACAAGAATCAGGATTAACGTTGATCCTCTTTTCTTCAATTTCTAATGTCTCCTCCCTGGCTGATTGTCCTGTTATAAAAATAAAGTACCCTTTATTATGAACTCTATCGGCCTTTAATTCAACCTTTTCCGGGCAGAAATCCTCACAAAAACCATCCTGACGGGTCCGGACGACCGCAAAGCCGCCCGTTTTATGACATAGATATCGTACCATGCAGGGCAAAATAGGTCAATCATAAAACCGTTCATATTTTTGCGATATTATGATTTTTTTGATTAAATACCCTCCGGATGATGTCGGTTACCTCTGTCTCTTGAGCTTTGCAGCGTTCTCCTCGACCACCTTGTCCGTCAGCTTAAATCTTCTGATAAAGAAGATCATCGCCGCTGCCAGCAGGATGACCGGCAGGATCGTCATCAGAAGGCGAAGGCCCATAAGCGTGGAGCTGCTCTGCACCGCGACAGGTCCCTCCTGGTCGGAGTTGCCGACAAGGCCGATCAGGTCAAGGCCGAGTCCCGCAGCGAATACGGAAACACCGGATGCCGCCTTGACGACGAAGGTCTGCATCGAGAAGATAACGCTCTCGTCCCGGTGCCCTGTCTTGAGCTGGCCGTAGTCAACGGAATTGGAAAGGAATACCGTCGTAAGGACGGAAAGGATTCCGTTTGCCGCGAATACGAGTGCGCCCGGAACCAGCAGAAGGGGGAGATTCCCCGACATCCCCGTAAAGCACAGTGCCAGGATGATGATGTAGCCTGCCATGGACATGCAGAGCGCAGTCTTGAAGATCTGCGTATTCTGCAGCTTTCTGCGAAGGATCGGGTAAACAATCATCATGCCCAGGATCTGGAATGCACCGCCGACCGTCGAGAAAAGCGTGTAGCTGACGGTCCAGTCCGTTCCGGGATTAGCGTGTCCGAAATCATATTTGAAGAAATAGATAATCAGGTTGGAGGTGAGGTACAGCGCACTGTTGATAAGGACAATCGCGAGTACGACAACCAGCGCCTGGTCGTTGGAAAACAGCGCCTTGAACATATCCTTCACCGATGCTGTTTCCATGCCGCTGTATTCACGCTCCCTTACGGAAACCGCACAGATGATCTCTGTCACGACAAAGAGAACGGAGACGATCAGCGCCACTCTTGCAAAGCCTGTTCTTTCACTGCCGCCGCCAAGGAGCGATACGCTCAGCATGGTTCCCATGGCAATCAGAGCGGAGCCGACGCCTGCGCAGGTACGCCCGATGACAGACAGGTTCTCTGTATCCGCAGGTGTGTCGGTGATCGCAGGGATCATTGACCAGTAAGGGATATCCATCATGGTATAGGTCATTCCCCAGAGAATATAAATAATGGAAAAGAAGGCCATCATTGCCGCGCCTTCCTTATGCGGCGCGTTGAACAGCGCATACAGCACAAACGCGTTGAGCACGGTGCCGGAAATCAGCCAGGGTCTGAACTTTCCCCACTTTGTCTTTGTCTTTGCCACGAGAACGCCCATGAAGGGGTCGTTGACGGCATCAAAGATTCTCGCAATCATCAGGATCAGTCCGACAAAGGAAGCGGAAAGTCCGATGATGTCCTGGTAGTAGTACATGACATAGGAGGAAGACAATGCATATACCATGTCTTTTCCTACAGCACCGATTCCGAACGCCGCCTTCTGTTTTGCCGACAGTTTCATATCAAATTCCCCCGTTGCATCAAAATTGCAGCTGCCTGTAATTTGGTTTCTCCCGCAGCTGTATATTTATTTTACCAAATCATATGGCATTTGTGCATAGGTCGATATGCGGATTCTCTCCCCGTCCGTAAGGATCTGTATCTCTCCGCTCCTGTCCGTCCTGTATACCGGAATCTGTCTCCCGGCCAGTCTGTCTGTCAGTTCCCTGTGCGGATGCCCGTAGAGATTGTCCCTCCCGCAGGATATTAACGCCGCCCGGGGCCGCAGGAGGTCCAGCAGCTCCTCCGGCGTCGATCCCGCGCTCCCGTGGTGGGCAACCTTGAGGACCGGGATGTCTCCGATGCCGGTCTCCTTCAGATACCGGATCAGTTCCTCCTCCCCTTCTCCCTCCAGGTCTCCTGTCAGCAGCATTTTAAAATCTCCGTACTGCAAAAGGATCGTCAGCGAATACTCATTGGCCGCCTCATAAAAGCCGCCCTTTGCGGGATGGAGGCAGGTGAGTGTCAGTTCCTTCTCTCCAAAAATGCGCTGCAGAAGCCCGCTTTTCCCGCTGCGGATGACATCGCCCCGCGAAAGATACACGACAGGCACTCCGTTTTCCTCTGCGGTCTCTTCTATTTTCCTGTAATTTGCCCCTCTGCAGTCCGGATCCGTATCCGGCAGGACAACGCTGCGGACCGTCATCGTCTCGTCCTCCAGAAGAGTCAAGAGTCCGTTCATGTGGTCTTCGTCCTCATGCGTTACGATCGCGGCGTCCAGTTTCGAGACTCCGTAATATGCCAGCAGGGGACCTATCTGATACCTTCCGACATCATTTTGGGACGAGCTGCCGCCGTCGATAAGGAAGCTGTGCCCGCCGCACGTTATCAGGATCCCGTCGCCCTGTCCGACATCGATCATGCGAACGGCCAGTCCCCGGTCCGTTTTCACGGTCAGGATGAATACAGCAGCAATCAGGAGCAGGACCCGCTTCATCTTCGGAATCCTCTCTCCGGCGGCCACAATCACGAGCAGCACGAGAAGGTAAATAAAAAGCCCCGCGGCCGAAGGGTGCCCCGGCGTGATCCTTCCAAAGGGTACTTTTGATGACAGCCCGGATATTGCCTTAAAAAACAAAAGGATGCACCGGACGCCTCCTGCCGCAAACCTGCCAAGGGGAAGGGATATGCATGAGATCACTGCTGCCGCAGCCGTCCCGGCAAGGACTAAGCTCATAAGCGGGAGGACTGCGAGATTTACCAGGATTGAGAGCACAGGGAAGGCTCCCTCCGAGCACAGATACACCGGAAGGACTGCGGCCGGTACCGCCGCCGCCTTTCCTGCCTTTCCGGGCATCAGCGGGAGGAGGAGTCCTATGGAAAACACGGCAGCAAAGGAGAACTGGAAGCCGCTGTACAGGATGTAAAACGGGTTTTCCAGCAGTAAAAGGATGCAGCAGAGCCCTGCCGCGGACGGAAGGTCGTAGGTCCTCTGCAAGAGGAATGATGTGATATGCAGAAGGAACATAAGGATCGCTCTTACAGCCGACGGACCGGCGTCCGTCATGATGCCGTAGGCGATAATCACTGCACCGCTGATCAGTGCGGGAACGAGGTTCATCAAAAGGACGGACGCCCTCCTGTCCGTGATCCTGATATACAGGAGAAGGAGCCGGTACATGCCCTTTCTGAGAATCCGGAACAGTCCCATGCCGATAAAGGAAATATGGAGCCCGGAGATCGCAAGGATGTGGACGATGCCGCTCATGCGGTACAGGTCCTTCAGTTCTTCCGGAAGGAATCCCCTCTCCCCGAGGAGCATCGCCTTTATAACGCCGGCACTTTCCGCATCAAACAGTTCATCAAGGCGCGCAGAAATCTGCCTTCGGACAGCATAAAGCCGCCTCCTCGCCATAAAGCGCCAGGATGTACGAACGCCGTAATACTCTGTGACCCTCGCCCGGGTAAGCCTGAAATCGCAGTTCAGTACCCTGCGGTAATAAAAGCTGCTGTCAAATTCGCCGTGATTTGTCGCATGTGCAAAGGTGCGGATGGTTCCGCGAAGTGAAATCACTGATCCCGGCAGGATATCTTCTGAAATGGCGCCTTTGGAAAGTGTTCCCCCGGAAAAAGTGCCTTCAGAAAGGCCGCCTTCCTCATATTCATCCAGGGTGCAGATCACTCTTCCCCGGATCGGAGGGAGGTTCTCTTCAGCCCCCGAAGGAATCTGCAGGGCTGCCTTTTCCATATATAGGATACGGGAAATAGTGCCGTCCCCGGACATTCTCTGCTCGACGGACAGCACTGTGCCTGTCAGGACTGCTTCCTGACGGTTATAAGATTCGAAGGGATCTTTTTGATCACGGCCTGTGATCAGAAGTGTCACATAGATGACTGCAGCAAACACCAGTGCCAGAAGGCACATCGGTCTGCGCAAACATATTCACCTCAATTCGTTCATGCAACGGGACTGATCCGGACGGGCCTGCTGCCCATCCTGCGCGGTGCCGGTCTCGTTACTGGCCGCCGGCATCGCCCTGCTCCGCCGCAGCCTGTGCGGCTGCTGCGGCTGCCGCAGCCGCCTCTGCCTCTGCCTGGGCTGCAGCTTCCTCAGCTGCGCGCTGGGCCTGCCATGCCGCGATTGCGGCTGCCTCCTCAGCTTCCTTCTGGGCCTGCTCTGCGAGCTGCTGCTGTTTCCATGCCTCTGCGGAAGCTGCCTTTGCCTCCTCGGCCTTTCTGCGCTCCTCTGCCTCAGCTGCCTGCTGCTGCTTTGCAAGAGCCGCAGCCGCCTCAGCTGCCGCTGCGTCCGCCGCCTGCTGCTGGGCGCGCTCCGTGAGATACTGCTCGTATCTCATCTGCTGGTCGATCTCCATTGCCTTCCTGGCTTCCGGCGTTGCGCGGTTCTCAAGATCGCTCTGCACCTGGGCCATCGCCTGCTCCGGCGTCATGCCTGCAGCCACATACTGGTCGCTCATCTGCTTGACCAGCGCGGAGATTTCCATATTGACACTGTTCGCAGCGCTTGTCTGCGCGTTGCTGAGAATCTGCTCCTGTGTGAGCTGCGGAGTCTGCGCGGCCTGCGTCTGCTGGGGTGCCGCCGCAGTATTCCCGGAATTTGACGCGGCGCGGTTATTATTCGCTGTCCTTGCAGGCTGAGTCTGCGTCTTTGCCGGCTGGGCGGGTGCTGCCTGCTGTGCGGGAGCACTCTGCTGAGTCTCCGGTGCCTTTTCGGGTTCTTCCGGCTTGTCTTCTTCCG
>ODAI012602285.1_pt1 | contig 26454 bp, 19 predicted proteins | sample 1539321 | NCBI WGS metagenome assembly ODAI01 (sample SAMN02144231, study PRJEB22623) | gut metagenome | biome: sheep rumen | host: Ovis aries | place: New Zealand
GCGAGTGACGAGGAACGTCAGTTCCGGGTGCTGCTTAGCGAACCCAATGAACTCATCCACATACGGACGGATGGTTTCAACGCCGCCCTGCATCGTAGGGATGGCATAGCTCTGACCCTGCAGGCCCATGCCCTGACCCATGATGGCCCCAAACTTGCGGTAGGCGATGTAAGCCGCACCGCCGCCGTGCATTCCCTTCAGGTTGCTGCCGAAGACGAAAATCTCGTTTGGCTCCAGCGATGTGATAAACTCTGGTGTTGTTCTTTTCTGTTGGCCATAGGCCTTCTTCATTCGCGACTCGGCAGAATCAATGCGAGCATTGTTCTGCTCTCGCTGCTCATTCATTTCCATAACCTCTTCTTTTATGGAATCCATATCCTGACATGACCTCTGTCGATACATGTCTGCCAATGAGCCAGGCATTGTAGGTGCAGGCATTGAAGCCTCTCCCATCGTAGCCTCGCGACTGAGAATTGCCCGCTCGTCCATCACTTCCGGCATATCCAAGTCCATATCGAAGTTCTTCTTGAAATACGGTATGATGATTTCTTCCTTCAGTTTCTTGTATTTCTGCGAGATGGCCGATGGAGTCATCCCCATCTCAGCTGCGATCTCTTTTCCCTTGAAGCCACGCAACAATAGCATATCGATAAGTAGCCTCTCCTGCCTGTCAAGTGGCGCATGGTCACATACATCTTCCACCATCCGATTGAACTGCAGCCGCAAATCGCTCGTCACATCAAACGACCGCAAATAATCCTCAAACGTGATGCTACCATACTCTTTTTTGTACCATTTCAACGCATCAAGCACCACATAGCGGAACCCGTTGATGAGCCAAGTCTTCAGACTAACATTCGGTGAGTGATCCTCCAAAGGCTTCCAATCATGCTCCATCAAGTAGATGGCATACTGATGAGCCAGCGACATAAAATCCAGATTCTCCTTCTCACTCAACTGATAACGCTGGTCAAAGATATAATATCCTGCCTGACAATATCCGTAGAAATAATCCCGGATAATGTTGGCATCTCCCTTACGGAATCCACTAATAATCGCCTGTTCTGACAGTTGATGATGATACATAAACAGATATTTTGGGCGAAATTATAAAAAAATTCTCATTTCAACTTAATTTTTTCCGAAAATCATCTTCAAAGAGATAAAAGACGTCTTAAACAGAGTATTCACCATTTAAAAATGTACAATTATGAAAACGATTATGCAAGATCCACTTCCAACTAAGCGCATTCACAACCTGATTATTGTCGATGAGAGCGGTTCGATGTCCGTCATCCGCAAGCAGGCATTCACTGGAATGAACGAAACCCTTCAGACTGTCCGTCAGATGCAGAAGAAATATCCCGACCAAGTGCAGTTAGTTACCCTGCTTACCTTCGATAGTGGGCACACCACCTGGCACTACGACAACGCATCGGCACTAAAGACCAAAGACCTCAGTTGGAAAGCTTATAACCCTGGTGGCGGTACACCTCTCTATGATGCCATTGGCAAAGGTATTTCAAAAGTCAATGCCCAAATTGAGGACGGCGATCATGTGTTGGTGACCATCATTACCGATGGCGAAGAGAACAGTAGCGAAGAGTGGACGCTGAAAATGGTTCGCACGATGATTGAGAAGCTGAAGAAGCAGAACTGGACTTTTACGCTCATCGGCACCGACAATCTTGATGTCGAGACGATGGCCCAATCCTTCGCCATCGACGAGCATCTAGAGTTCCAGCAGGACGAGGAAGGCACCAAGGCCATGTTTGCCCGTGAACGCCGAAGTCGTGAACGTTACAACTGCTGCCTTGCCGAATCAGCCCCGATGCCCAAAGGCAAGTTCTTCGACGAAGATTAAATGCAGGCTGAACTCAACTCAGAAGTATGTAGTCAAATTTGCTTATTAGTGGAATGTGGTGGACTGTGAAGCCTACCACGTTTCTGTTTCTATTCAACTGGAAATGTGAACGTTTAGGCTTAATTCCTAGGGGGAGAAGAGAAAACGAGAGCGATGTCAGATTGCTCTCGTTTTTATCTCTCGTGATTCCGTTGGGGTTGACTCTGTCCATCCCTGACCCTGCCACGGGCCAATCTTACAAACATAAAAAAGGGTCCACGATTGAAAACAAGTTTTCATCTCAGAACCCTTTTTATGTTTGTGATTCCGTTGGGGTTCGAACCCAAGACCTACTGCTTAGAAGGCAGTTGCTCTAATCCAACTGAGCTACGGAACCGTTGATGAGATTTCGGTGTGTGCATGCCTGCACGTTGTTGAAATCGGGTGCAAAGGTACAAAATAATTGATAATTGGCAATTGATAATTGACAATTATTTGCAAATAAGGCATGAAAATCGTGTGTTCCAGATGTGTCGTTCACTTTTTCGTGCCGCTTTGCAGCGTCTTTGTGCCCTTATTTGTATTTTTTTAGGAAGCTGTCGGCTTGTGCATTGCCCAGTTCCTTGGCTTTCTCGATGTTCCGGATGCCCTCTGCCTTCTTTCCCGTCTCAGCCTGTACGATGCCGAGGATGAGGTAGGCATCGGGGTAGGAGGAATCCAGTTCTATGCACCGTTGTGCAGCTTTGGCGGCATTCTCCTTTTCGCCCACCTTGAGTGTGAGCGAGGCGAGTTCAGCCCAGTAGAGCAGGTTCTTGGGGTCGAGAACGATGGCACGTGCATAGTCGTCGAGAGCAGGCTGGTAGATGCGCCCGCGTGCCTCGCTCTGCGCGCGCAGGTGGTAGAAGGCGGCGCCGACCTGTCCGACTGCCAGAGCTTCGTAGGTGTAGAGGTCACTCATAGCCTTGCGGTATTGCTTCATCTTGTCGTGTTGCACTCCGCGGGCGAGGAAGTAGGGTGCTGCCATGCTGGTGTAGGGGGTGTCGCAGGCTTCCACTGCCGAGTCAAGGAGTGCCAGTAGCTCGTCGTCCGTGCCGCCCAGCTGCTGTCGTGAGCGCATCGCCTTGTAGTATAGGTCAGCCTTGTGCATGTCGGTGCGGGTGAGGCTGATGAACATGTCGTATGCTTGCTGGTATTTGCCTTGGTCGAAGAGGATGGATGCCTCCTGCTCCTGATAGACCGGCAGGGGCGAGACGGCGTAGGCAGCCTTGACCTCGCTGATGGCCTGGTCGTACTTTCCCGTCATGGCGAGGATGCGCGAGTAGTTGTAGTGGGCTTCAGCCTTGTCGTCGGCTTCCCTGACGGCAGTCTTCATGTCGGCTTCGGCAGAGGTGATGTTGCTGTCGTTCAGTGAGAGCAGGGCGCGCGCGTAGTAGCCGTCGTTCTGCTTGGGGAACATGCTGACGAACTCGTCGACCGTCTTCCGGTAGTTGGCGCCGCCACGCTCACCGGCAAACATCATAGCCAGTCGCGCATCGGAGAGCTTGGCGGGGAGTGCCGTCCTGATGGCTGTCTGCCGCAGGGTGGGCTGGTTTTGTGTCATGCCGTCGGGCATCAGCACTTCGGCAAAATGAGCATCGGTGACGCTCTGGTTGCTGGTGCTGACATGATACAGACCGAGCAGCGTGCCGTCAGGTGTTGCGACGGGGCAGCCTTCATACATCGACATGTCGGAAGGGCGCGATGACGCCACCTCAACGACATAGTAGGCATAGCGGTTCATGAACGTTTCGACGGTCTTGACGGTTGCCGGCTGTGGGCTGTCGCTCTGCTTGTTGGGGATGAGCCACGCACGGCTGCCTGCTGCCAGTCGGCTTGTGGTTGCCTTGGCGAAGGCTGGCGACTTGTCGGCGATGCGGAACTTGGCGAGGTCGTAGATTTCGTTGGCTCCATAGATGGCATCAACTTGATGGCGACGCCCCTTGGCATCGATGACGACGGCATAGTCGGCACCCACGAAAGGCTTCCACGGGCTGACGGCAGTTCCGTTGCCGTCGATGAATACTCCACTTGCTGTTCCTACGATGCTCCCGTCGTTCTTGAAAGTGGTGAGCGTGAAGGCAGCCTCAGCCACCTTCTTGACCGCCGCGCTCTGTGCCATCAGTCGTGGCATGGCAAGCAGGGTAACGAGAATCAGGATAATGGTCTTTTTCATGTGTTCAATAGTTCTTTGGCATTGTTGATGGCGGCATCGGTGATGTTGTCGCCTGATAGCATCTGGGCGATTTCGCGTATGCGCGCTTCGTCGTCGAGCTGTTGCATGTGGCTGACGGTGCCCTCCGCGCCCTCTTCCTTGTACACCTTGTAGTGGTTCATACCGAGAGCTGCAATCTGGGGCAGGTGGGTGATGGAGATGACCTGTCGGTTGTTGTTGCCCATCTCCTGCATGATGAGCGCCATCTTCTGCGCTGTCTTTCCGCTGACACCCGTGTCTATCTCGTCGAAGATGATGGTAGGCAGCTTCACCGCCCCGCTGATCATGGCTTTCAGTGCCAGCATGACGCGTGCAATCTCGCCGCCGGAAGCGACTTGGGCAACGGGCTGCATGGGGGTGCTTGTGTTGGCACTGAAGAGGAACTGCACCTTGTCGGCACCGGTGGCGGTGAGCGACGTTGCCGAAGAGGTGATGCTGACGGCAAAGCGTACGTTGGGTATGCCGAGCGGGATGAGTCTCTGCTGCATCTCCTCTTCAATCTTGCGTGCCGCCTTCGTGCGCTGTTGGGTTAGTTTATCAGCTTTTTTCGTACAGATACCAAGTTGTCGGCTGACCACTTCTTGCAGTTCGCTTAGTGCTTCGTCGCTGTTCTCAATATGGTTTAACTGACTTTTAAAATTACTCTGAATGTCAATTAGTTCCTTCACGGTCTGAACGTGGAACTTCTGTTGCAGCGCATAGATGGCATCCAGACGTGAGTTGATGGTATCGAGGCGTGCCGGGTCGAAGTCAATTACGTCAACTTGTCCGCTAACTTCCTGTGCAATATCCTTCAATTCGACGTGCGTTTCATCGAGACGCTCAGCCAGTTCCTTAGCGGCGGGGGAAACCTCGGCAATGTTGCGAAGTGACTGTGCTGCCGACCTGATGCTTGCTACCGCATTCCTCTCGTCACCATTGAGCAACTGGTCAGCCTCAAAGAGCGCCGATTTGATGTCTTCAGCATGGGAAAGTGTACTGCTTTCCTGTTCAAGCTGTTCTTGCAAGCCCTCTTCAAGAGCCGCATTTTCCAGTTCATGAAGCTGGAAGCGGATGTATTCTTCGTCACGCTGACTCCTCTCGATGTCATCTTTCAGCTGTTCCAGTTCGTCCTTCTTCCGACAGTAGAGCAGGTATTCCTTCCGATAGTCTGCCATCTGGTCGCCATCCTGTGCGATGATGTCCACCACGTTCAGCTGGAAGTCCTCTTTCTGTAGCAGCAGATTCTGGTGCTGTGAGTGTATGTCTACCAGCTGTTCGCCCAGCGTCCGCATCAGCGAGAGCTGCACCGGCGTGTCGTTGATGAAGGCACGTGACTTACCAGTAGCGGTCAGTTCGCGCCTCAGGATGCACGCCTCGGCATCGTAGTCGATGTCGTTTTCCTCGAAGAAGGGTTGGAAGTTGTAGCGGCTGATGTCGAATTCAGCCTCTATCGTGCATTTCGCAGCTCCGCTCTTGATGCTTTTCGAGTCGGCACGTTGTCCCAGCAGCAGTCCGATGGCACCGAGTATGATGCTCTTTCCTGCCCCCGTCTCGCCCGTAATGACCGAGAATCCCGGCTGAAACGTGATGTCCAGCTCTTCAATCAGCGTAAAGTTGCGTATGAATAGTCTTTTAAGCATGTTACTGTTTGATTTTATCCCATGCGGTATTCTGGCTGGCATTGATGCCGAAGAGTATTTCGTAGACGCTCTCCTTCTCTTTCTGTGTGCCCTTGCCTTTGTAGATGTTGGCGAGTTCGTCCTTCTTGTAGTCCGTCCATATCTGTGGCAGTGCGCTCAGCGGACGGTCTTCATGGGCTTTCTTCAGGCCCTTTTCCAGTGCCGTCGTGATGTTGGTACGTCCCCGTTCAGCGTTGTTTGCCATCTCGTCGAGCCCCGTCCTGTAGTAGTCGTACTGTAACTGGCGGAACGGTTGCATCGCTCCGTCGAGGTATTCGTTGATGATGGCAAATCGGTTGCGGTCGCTGTCGAACGCTTTCCAGCCCGGATAGTTCAGGTTCTGCGCATTGTTGGCGAGGTTCATGCAGCGTTGCAGCACGTCCTCTCCGCCCATCGGCGAGAAGCTGTCCAGGTCGAGTCCTATGATGAGGTAGGCATAATAGGCGATGAGTGCCGTCAGCTGGTTGTCCACATTCTCCTCGTTGAACTCCAGTTGGTCGAACTGTGCGAACTGGAAGACGAAGTCTCGGTCAGTGTTGTTATACAATGTCGTCGTATATGCCGAGTTGTATACGGGTCGGTTTGCTTGTATAAGGGCTGAACAGGTGAACGTATTGTTCGACTGGTCGTACTTCGTCACGGTGATGTTGAAGTTGCAGACGATGCGTTCGTTCTGCTGAAACTGCAGGTTGGTCCATTGCCGTTCGTTGATGAACTGTTCGAGAGTCTGTTGCAGGTTTTCAAACACCGATCCGTCGGTACCCTGTATCTGGTTGCGGTTGATGGTGACCTTGGCCTGCAACTCCTGCGCCACAGCCTGTTGAGCCATTGCCAGCAGGAGCAATAAACTGATGATGATGGAACGCTTTTTCATGTGAATCGCCTTTTTATAACCGTTGTTGTAGTTCGTCGATGATGTCGCATGCCACCTCGCTCTTGGGCTTCTTGCCGAAAGCCTTCTTCCCTTCGGCTGAGATAATGGTAATCTGGTTGTCGTCGCTCTGGAAGGTGGTGCCAGGTATGCGCGTAGAGTTCAGCACGATGAAGTCAGCATTCTTCTTCACCAGCTTGTGCTGTGCGTTCGCTTCCTCGTCGTTGGTCTCCAGGGCAAACGCCACGATTCGTTGCCCCTCCTTCTTCATCTTGCCCAGCGTGGCGGCAATGTCCTGCGTGGGTTTCAGCCTGAGCACCAGCTCGTCACCCTCACGCTTCATCTTCTGTTCTGCCACGTCAGCAGGGCGGAAGTCGGCAACGGCAGCACAGAGAATGGCTGCATCCTGCTCAGGAAAGGCTTTTGTGGCAGCGTCATACATCTGCTGGCAGCTCTCTACGTCGATGCGGCGGATGGCAGACGAGCATGTCAGCTGCACAGGCCCCGCTATCAGCGTCACCTCGGCACCCCTCTTGGCGCACTCTTCAGCCAAGGCAAAGCCCATCTTCCCGCTGGAGTAGTTGCCGATGAAGCGTACTGGGTCTATCTTCTCGTGGGTAGGTCCGGCGGTAATCATGATTTTCTTGCCGCAGAGCGTCCCTTCACCGTCCTCCCTGTTCAGGCATCGGGCTGTTGAGGCATCACAGTTGCCAGCTGAGCCGCTGTCCCTGAAGAAGCGAGAGAGTGTCTCCACGATGGCTGCCGGCTCCTCCATGCGTCCTTTTCCTTCGAGGCCGCTGGCAAGAAAGCCGCTGGCAGGTTCGATGATATGGTTGCCGAAAGACAGCAGGCGCTGCATGTTGGCTTGTGTCGTGGGGTGCTGATACATGTCGAGGTCCATTGCCGGAGCAATGAAGACGGGTGCCTTCATCGACAGGTAGGTGGTGACCAGCATGTTGTCGGCAATGCCGTTAGCCATCTTTCCGAGCGTGCTGGCTGTGCAAGGGGCGATGAGCATGGCGTCTGCCCACAGTCCTAAGTCTACATGCGAGTGCCACGTGCCGTCGCGTTGTGAGAAGAACTCGCTCACGACAGGCTTGTGGGTGAGGGCAGAGAGGGTGATGGGAGTGATAAACTCCTTGCCGGCAGGGGTGATGACGACTTGTACTTCTGCCCCCTTCTTGATGAGTTCCCGGATGATGAGGCATGCCTTGTATGCGGCGATGCTGCCCGTAATGCCCAGTACGATTTTCTTTCCTGCAATCATTTTTGTTTCGTTTGGTGAGATGAGGAGTGCTGATGCCGCCTCAGAGAGTGGGGTTATTTCTGTGCTTCGCGCAGTCGGATGCGTGTGAGCACCTGCTTGGTGTTGTAGGTGAAGTCACCGCTGAGCATCCAGTTGTAGTAGCCTGGATCGCGGCGCAGCACGTCGGCTACCGCGTGTCCCTTGTATTTTCCGAAGTTGAACACCTCCTCCATGAGCGGCTTGCCGTCCTTTCCGGTCAGCTGCTTTCCATGTGTGTCGGTCTTCTCCTTCCATACGATGCGCCCTGCAAAGTCTACGTTGTTGTTCATCTTCGACATCTCTGCCAGTTCGTCCATGTCGTTGTGCAGCACGCGGTCGGCTTCTTCCTGCATGCCGGGTGCATACTTGTCGAGTTGCCCCTGCAAGACCAGATAGGTAGCCTCGGTGTCCTGGTCGGCAAGGTGAGCCTGGAAGTCTTCCTCCATCTTCCGTCCTGTGTAGAACTTATAGGCAGCTGCCAGGTTGCGTCGTTCCATCTTGTGGAAGATGGTCTGCGCATCTATGAGCCGGCAGCGTGAGAAGTCGAAGTCAATCCCCACGCGCAGGAACTCCTCAGCCAGCAGGGGTATGTCGAAGTGGTTGGAGTTGAAGCCGGCAAAGTCGCAGCCCTTGAATTTCTCACAGAGCTTGGCAGCGATGTCTTTGAACAGTGGTGCGTCCTTCACCTGCTTGTTAGTGATGCCGGTAATGGCAACCACCTCCTGCGGAATGGTGCGTCCCGGATTGATGAAGTGGTTGCCCCGCTCTTCGCTTCCGTCTGGCATCACCTTGATGTATGATATCTGAATGATACGGTCTTTTACAAGGTCAAGCCCCGTTGTCTCCAAGTCGAAGACAATCAGGGGCTTAGTAAGGTTTAGTTTCATTTCTTCTTGAAGTGTTATTATTGTACTACTCTGCGTGCTGTCAGTCGTTGAGCAGCATCGGCATGATGAGCATCAGCACGTCTTCGTCGTCGGGCTGAACGGCAGGGACGATGATGCCGGCGCGTGAGGGGTCAGCCAGCTGTATGATGACGTCGTCGCTCTCCAGGTTGTTCAGTATCTCTACCATGCTCGACCCCTTGAAGCCTATGCTGATGGGCATGCCTGCATATTCGCAGGTGACGGTCTCCTTGGCGCTCGTCGAGAAGTCGATGTCCTCGGCGTTGAGGGTCAGCATGCCAGCCTCGGCATGGAAGCGGATGAGCTGACTGCTGTCGCTGGCGAAGGGAAGTACGCGGCGCAGGGCTCCCAACAGGCTCTTTCTGTCGATGGTGATCTGGTTGGGGTTATCCTGAGGTATCACGCTGTTGTAGTTGGGGTAGCGTCCTTCGATGAGCCGGCAGGCAAGCATGCCGTCCGAGAAGCTGATTTCTGCAGCGCGTTCGTCGAACTTCAGCACCACGTCACCGCCGTCCTTTGCCAGCACGTTCTTCAGCAGGTTGGCTGGTTTCTTGGGCAGGATGAAGGCAGCCGGCACGTCGCTCTTGAGCGTATAGTTCTTGTTGCGCACCAGTTTGTGGCCATCGCTGGCAACGATGGCGAGTGCGTCAGCCGTCAAGTCGAAGTAGATGCCGTTCATCACGGGTCGGAGCTCGTCCTGAGCCGTTGCAAAGATAGACCTGGTGATGTTGTTGGCAAGCACGGCTGCGTCGATGGTCAGCGTCGTGGCGTTGTCGCTTACGGGCTGAGCCTTCGGAAACTCGTCGGCATTCTGTATGGGGAAGTTGTATGAACCGTTCTGATAGGTGATGTACATCTTCCACTCGTCGTAGTTGATGTCAATGGTAAGCGGCTGCTCCGGCAGTTCCTTGACAGCGTCGAGAATCGTCTTGTTGTTCACGGCAAAGTTGCCTTCGCCTTCACAGTTGTCGAGGATGAAGGCCGACTGCATGACATTTTCGCTGTCAGAAGCTGTTACTACAGCTTGTCCGTTGTGTACTTCGAAGAGGAAACTGTCGAGTATCGGCAGTGAGTTTTTGCTGTTGATGACCTTTGAAAGGTTCATCAGGCGACTGCTCAGCGCATTGCTTGAAATGTTAAATCTCATGGGTATTTTGTTTTTAATTATTTATTGTATCTTTTGAACGTACAAAAATACAAAAAAGTACGCTCATGCGCAAAAAATAACTTTAAAAGTTTCAGAAATTAGAACTATTTTAGTAATTTCGCAAACTGAAACCGTCAAGCGGCTGATTATAAGATAAGAATACATTAAAATAATAAACAATGGAATTACAAGGAAAAATTATTGCAGTATTGCCTGAGCGTAGTGGTGTTTCGGCGCGTGGTGAATGGAAAGCTGGTTCGTTTGTATTGGAAACGCATGAAAACTATCCAAGGAAGATGGTTTTCGATGTTTTTGGAGCAGATAGGCTCTCTCAGTTTGCTATTAAGGCTGGCGAAGAACTCTTGGTTTCTTTTGATATTGACGCGCATGAATACCAAGGACGCTGGTATAACAGTATCCGTGCATGGAACGTTCAGCGTATGGACGCTGCCGCAGCACAGGCAGCGGCACCCGCTCCGGCGGCAGCACCCGCTCCGGCAGCACCTGCCGGCGGCGCTACGGCTCCCTTCCCACCAGCTCCAGAGGGTGAGAGCGCTGACGACCTGCCGTTCTGAGCAGCAACGACACCCCACAGGTGAACAACAACTGACGGCGGTTTCTGCCCTGAGAGGGTAGGAGCCGCCGTTTGGTATGAGCGCTCAATCAGCGTACGACATTTTTGCATCCTCTGTTCCGTAGACTACTCTATTAGAGCTGTTTACAGAATTTGCGTCGCATGATTGATATATATTACGCCGGTTCGGGATAAGTAATACTTCTATTTTTTTTAAAAAATAGGGGCGTTTTTTCCGAAAACAGACCGTTAGAAAGCAACTACTGTGTAGTTGGAATGCAACTACTATGTGTTTGCACGCCAACTACTATGTGTTTGCCTTGCAAGGAAGTACTCCTTGCAAGGCGGGTGTATGTTAAATCTCCGGAATGTAGGTATGCTTTCGTCTTGAAGCCCGTAATCTACTGACTGTCAGTGTGATAGAAATGGTGTGCAGAATGTAGTATTATTTTTTTATTCTCCCTGTAGGGGAACCCTCATCGGTGCTGTTTGTGCTTGATACACGGTTAGATATACATCACCCACTTGCACTGGTATCAGTCTTTCTTATCCCCGAACTGGGGTATGTCTTTTACTTTTTCCGTTCGTTCTCCTTGATGATACCGTGGCGGTAGGCGTAGAGCAGTTCCTCCAGGTCGGCGATTTGTTTGCGTATGTCGCGTCCCTTGTCAGTGTCGGCAACGCGCATGCGGCGCTGCGACATCTCCACAATCTGTGTGGTGCTCTTGATGTCGATGCCTCGCTTGATGGCGTCGGCAGTACTGTTGAACGGTTCGTGCTGTACGAGTTCGAAGCCGCGGCTGTGGTAGACGAGCGTATATCCGGCAATGCCCGTCTCCTTGTGGTATGGTTCCGAGAAGCCGCCGTCGATGACCATCAGCTTGCCGTTGGCACGCAGCGGCGACTCACCCTTGGCGACATGAACTGGAACATGGCCGTTGATGATGTGGCGGTTGGCACCTTTCACGTCGAAGGCGTCAAGTATCATGTCTGCAATCTTTTCGTCGTTACGCAGCTTGAAGAAGTTGCCTTTCTCCTCGACGTGCGTCTCCTTCTCGCGGATGAAGTAGCGTTCGAAGGTAGCCATCTTCGACTTGTCGAAGAGCGGCGAGTCCGGTCCGCACCACAGGTATAGGAAGTAGTCTGTGGCATACGCCTTGTCGTACTCGTCGGAGTCGCTTTGGAAGGCGGTGCGAACGATCATTCCGATGTTGTGCATGAGGTCTTTGCCGCTGAACGTCTTGCCCGGAGCAATCTCCACATTCTTCATCGTGCCGTCTTCGTTGAGCGGTACGGAGGCGTGGAAGAGCAAGTTGTGGTTGTAGACGGCGTACATGCAACCGTGCTGCAGGATCTTGCGGATGTGCTTGTGCAGTTTTTCGCAGATGATGAACGAGTTGTGCAGGCCTGCCATCAGTTCCCGTTCGTCGTCGGTGAGCTCGTTGGGCGCCTTCGGGTCGATGGTGGGGAAGGTGCAGGAGGTCATCTGGTAGGTCTTGCCGTCTTGGGTGAAGGTTCCCTTCTCGTAGTCGATGTGGCTGAGAACGCATCGGTCTTCCATTTTCCACAGCCGGTGGCGGAGGTAGAGTTGTGCCTCCAGCTTGAACTGGATGACGCTGATGGCCTTGTGCATGCGTGCATACAGCTGCTTCACCTTGTCAGAGAGCAGGTCTTCGCCTAATATCTTCGGCTGGAACTCCGTGCAGGGGTCGTCGGCATAGACCTCCATGGCAAACGAAGCCAGCGGCACCAGGTTGATGCCGTAGCCGTCTTCGATGGTCTTCATGTTGGCATAGCGTAGGGCGATGCGCAGGATGTTGCAGATGCAGGCATCGTTGCCGGCAGCCGCTCCCATCCACAAGATGTCGTGGTTGCCCCATTGTATGTCCCAGCGGTGGTAGGGCACGAGCGTGTCCATGATGAGGTGGGCGCCCGGTCCGCGGTCGTAGATGTCGCCGAGGATGTGCAGCTTGTCGATGATGAGTCGCTGGATGACCACGCTGATGGCGCTGATGAAGTCGTCTGCACGTCCGGTGGAGATGATGGTGTCGAGGATGGCGCTCACGTAGTCGGTCTTGTCGATGTCGTCGGTGCGTTCGTGTAGCAGTTCCTGGATGATGTAGCTGAACTCCGGCGGTAATGCCTTGTGGACCTTCGAGCGTGTATACTTGCTCGACACCTCGCGGCAGACGCGTACCAGCTGGTGTATCGTGATATGGTACCAGTCGTTCATGTCCGTCTCAGTCTGCTTGATCAGTTCGAGTTTCTCCTCCGGATAGTAGATCAATGTGCACAGGTCGCGCTTCTCCGACTCGCGCAGCGTGCTGCCGAAGAGCTCGTTCACCTTGCGCTTAATGTTGCCCGACGCATTCTTCAGGATGTGCAGGAACGCCTCATGTTCGCCATGAATGTCTGCCACGAAGTGCTCTGTGCCCTTCGGCAGGTTCAGTATGGCTTGCAGGGTGATGATTTCTGTGCTGGCTTCAGCCACCGTCGGAAACGTCTGCGACAGCAGTTCGAGGTATCGTGTGTCGTTTTTGAAATCGTAATGTTTTGCTGGCATAAGATTCTTCTCTGAGGGGTTAGTGGATGATGGTGTTTCTGATTCGCTGCGTTCCGCGGTCGTTGCGGGTGGGCATAGGCAGGAATCCCTCGCTGATGTATAGGTCTTCCTGTATGATTTGCAGGATGCGCTCGGTGAACTTCCTGATGCCCAGCTGTCTGGTGATACGCACCAGCTGGTCTTCATCATAGTCGGAGTATTTGATCGCCTGGTAGAGTTCGGCTATATGGCGCATGCTGAGCGTCTGCTTCTTGTATTGTTCATGCGCAGCCAGGAGCAGGGAGCCTATGTCGCAGAGCACCTTCTCTTCCTTCGAGGTTACCCTGACCGCCTTGTCCCTGACGCCAGAGGTGTCAAGGGTGCCTTTAGCCTTCGGCTTGTCGGGCAGGTAGCGGTCGATGGCTTCGGTGTCGATATCTGAAAGGTTCAGGTTCAGCTTCTCAGCACCGTTCAGCAAGAGGTGGTGGATGCTCTCGTCGTCGGCATAGAGCAACATGCGGCGCCACTGTTCGGGAGTGATGGTGTGCAGGAGGCTGATCTGTTCGCTGCTCAGCAGGTTGCGGATGCTCTCTTGTGAGGTACCGATGCAGAGCAGTGAGCAAACGGCTTCCTTCTCGGCGTCGCTCATCTGGTGGTAGTAGTTGGTGTCTATCACCTTATGATAGAAGGTGAGGGTGTCGCGGGCTTGCCGTTCCATGGTCATCGTATTGTTCAGAAGGCTGCTCTTCACGACATATACGCGCTTCTGCCATCCCAGTGCTTCGAGGTTCTTGCCCTCACGTTCAGTGGTGACCAGCAGTGCTTCTGCCTTCTCTACCGTCCTGCGTTGGTAGAACCAGCTGTTCAGTAGTTTGGCTATGCGATGTTCGTGGCGCATGGTGTAGGGTTCCAGCTGCCAATGGGGGGAGATGACCACGGGATACTGCTTCCTGGCAGCATGCCTGACCCATGTTGCAGCCTTGAAGTTCCAGCAGGCATGCACATGGACGATGTCAGGGTGTAGCTCGTCCAGCATCTTCTCAATCGGGTCCTTAGCTGTAGCCACATTGACTTCCGCCATGTCTTTCATGGCTTCAGCCAACGTCCTCACATGGTCGGAGATAAGGTCATTGGCTCTTAAACGGGGTATGTAGTGCAGTATTCGCATCAGATTTTATGACTGATAAAGTCGTATTTGTCTGCCTTACGGTATTTCAGCATATAGCCGAGCTGGTGCCAGACTATGCCCAACTCATAGGGGATGATGCTCCACGAGCTGATATCTTCGCGGTAGAGTCGCAAGGACTTCTTGCAGATGGACAGGCGAAGCATGACCGTCAGCACGAGGGCGATGGCAGCAACGGCGGTGAGCAGCCATCGTTGGGTGACGATGGAGAAGGCGGCGGCAGCTATGATGAGCACATAGTTCAGGTGCATGGCGCATTGGTCTATGTTGAAAGGCAGCCTGTGACGCCATGACCGCATCATGTGTTGGCGGCTTTCCATATAGAACAGGTGCTTGTTGCGCCATTGCTTCTCTGTCGGTGCCTGCTCTGTCAGCCAGCTGTCGGGTGCCAGTTGCAGGGCGGTATTCGTCCTGTTGGCATATTTGTTGACTAAGAAGTCGTACTCTCCGCGTATGTATTTCAGGTTACCGCGATAGCCGTCTTGCTCAATGAACATGCTCTTGCGGAACAACAGGTTGCTGCCGTTATGACGATAGGGCGTGGAGCAGAGGTCTTCACGTATGAGATAGTGGGCTGTATGCAGGCGTTCGAAGCGCCGGTAGGCTGGTGTCTCGTCATCGTAAGCAGTATAGCCGATGACCATCTGCTTGTCGTCGCTGCACATGGCAGCCATCGTTGCCAGCCATTTTCGGGTATTCGGCCGGCATTCCGCGTCTGTCATCATGATCCATTCGTGCTTGGCAGCCTTGATGCCCAAGGTGATGGCAAGTTTCTTGCGGCTCATGTAACGCGACGAGTCGGGGATGTAGGTGGTATAGAGCCGCGGCTGGTCGGCAAAACGCTTCAGTACATCTTCTGTCTCGGCATCACCTTTCCATACCACGACTACCACTTCATAGTCTGTCGGGTAGTCTTGATCGAGATAGAGGGGGAGGTTTTCTTCCAGCTCCCGCCTGTTCTCATGTGGGGTGAGGATGATGCTTACAGGTGGAAGCGGCTTTTCAGGCTCTTCCGACTTGTCTGACCCGTCCGACTCTTCAGACTCTTCAGAACCGTCAGAACCGTCTGGCTCGTCTGACCAGTCTGACCCACCATCTCCTAATGCCGCCATTACGCCTTTCGGTCTTCTGAAGAAGCCGTTCAGGAACGGTGTGGTGAGTGCGAAAACCAGCAGTATCGCACTCAGTATTAGCGTTATAAGGTCTATGTTGATGTACTCAGTCATCATGGTTGCATGTCACTTTTTTAGAAGTCTTCCGTGATGTAGCCCTTCGGCAGCTCACGACAGTTGTACTGGCTTGCCATGATTTCGCCGTAGGCTCCTGCCGACCGCATGGCGATGAGGTCACCGCGGTGGGCTTTGTTCACGTCGATAGCTTTGGCAAAGACATCGCTCGACTCGCAGATAGGGCCTACGACGTCGTAGGTTTCTGCCGGTTCCTCGCTGGAGATGTTCTCTATCTTGTGGTATGCCTGGTAGAGAGCAGGGCGGATGAGGTCGGTCATACCGGCATCGACGATGAGGAATTGCTTGGCTGTACCCTGCTTTATATATAAGGTACGCGTAATAAGCGACCCCATCTGACCTACCACGGCACGTCCGAGCTCGAAGTGAAGTTTCTGACCTTCGCGCAGTTTCAGCAGGCGTGCGTAGGTGTCGAAGTAGGCTTTGAAGTCGGGAACGGGCACTCGGTTGGGGTGTTGGTAGTCGATGCCTAAGCCGCCGCCAACATTGATGTTCTCCACCTTGACGTGCTTTTTCTCCAAGAGGTCCTGCAATTCGTTGATACGGTTGCACAGGGCAGCGAAGTCACCCATGTCGAGTATCTGCGAACCGATGTGGAAGTGGAGACCGGTAAACCTGATGTTCGACATGGAGGCAGCCTTTTCTATCGTTGCCTCCATATCTTGCATGGCAATGCCGAACTTGTTCTCAGCCAGTCCCGTGGTGATTTTAGCGTGGGTATGTGCACCCACGTCGGGGTTGATGCGGAAGCATACCGATGCCACTTTGTCCTTCTTAGCCGCCAGTTCGTTGATGACCTCCAGCTCGGCAACACTCTCTACGTTGAAGCAGAAGATGTTCTTGTCGAGTCCCAGGTTGATTTCCCAGTCGCTCTTACCAACGCCGGCGTAGACAATTTTCGATGGGGAGAAGCCTGCCTCCAGGCAGCGTCTGATCTCTCCGCCGCTGACACAGTCGGCACCCAAGCCAGCTTGACAGATCATGTTGAGCACCTTTGGGTTGGCATTGGCCTTGATAGCATAGTGTACGACGAAGCCTTCGTGCCTGCCTGCTTCCTGGTTGATGGTTTGCAGCGTTCGGCGCAGCAGCTCCGTGTCGTAGTAGTAGAACGGAGTCTGCAGCTGCTCGAACTGTTCTATAGGAAAATTCCCTTTCATCGTCTTTATCTTCTTTTGGGTTTTGTGTTGTGTTGATGGTTTTGTTCTTATTTAAACAGCTCGTCGCTGAGCGCTTGCAGGGCACGCTTCTTGTCCATTTCCTTGATGAGGAAGGAGATGTTGTAGTTGCTGCCGCCGTAGCTGATCATGCGGACGGGGATGTTCTTCATCGCTTCGAGAGCAAGAGTCTCAAAGCCGAGGTTGCTCCAGTCGAGGTCGCCGACGACACAGATGATGCACATGTCGGCATCGACGGTGACAGTTCCGTACTTCTTCAGCTCGTTGACGATTTCGTTCAGGTGAGTATCGTTGTCGATGCTGACCGATACGCCCACCTCGCTGGTGGCAATCATGTCAATAGGTGTCTGGTAGCTCTCGAAGATTTCGAACACCTTGCGCAGGAAACCCGTTGCCAGCAGCATGCGGCTGGACTTGATCTTGATGGCGATGATGTTGTCCTTGGCTGCTACGGCCTTGATCTTGCCTCTTACCAGCACGTTGTCGATGATGGTTCCTTCTGCTTCCGGCTCCATCGTGTTCTTCAGGCGCACGGGAATGCCTGCATACTTGGCAGGCTGTACGCAGGTGGGGTGTAGGATTTTCGCACCGAAGTAAGCCAACTCTGCAGCCTCTTCGAAGTTCAGCTGTCGAACGGCTTCAGTCTTGTCGACGACACGTGGGTCGTTGTTGTGCATGCCGTCGATGTCGGTCCATATCTGAATTTCGTCGGCGGTGATGGCAGCACCGATGAGCGAAGCCGTATAGTCACTGCCGCCACGTTGCAGGTTGTCCACCTCGCCGTAGGCATTACGGCAGATGAAGCCCTGAGTCAGGTAGATCTGGTAGCCTTCGTTCTCTGCCATCAGCGCATTCAGCTTCTCCTTGATATACTGTGGGTCGGGTTCTGCGTTCTTGTCGGTGCGCATGAAGTCGAGAGCCGACAAGAGAATAGCCTTGATACCTTGTTCCTGCAAGTAGTTGACCACCATGTTGGTGCTCAGAATCTCGCCCTGAGCCACGATGCTTTTTTCCTCGAAGCTGGTAAACAGGTCCTTGGTAAACGTGCGCAGGTAGTCGAACTCATCTTTCAGGAAGAGTCGGGTCTTCTCTTTGTACTCATCGGTAGAGAAGAGTTCATCTACATGTCCGAGGTACTTCTTCTCCAAGGCGTTGATGACCTCGTTGGCACCTTCCGGATTCTTCTTGTACAGGTAGTCGGAAATCTCTACCAGCGTGTTGGTTGTTCCGCTCATGGCGGAGAGAACGACGAACGTGGGTTCGCCTGATTGGGTAATGAGAGAGGCTACGTTCTTCATCCGCTCCGGTGAACCTACGGATGTGCCTCCGAATTTCATGACTTTCATAATGATATCTTTTTATTTATGATTTTACAATTCCTTCAATCTTGTAATCTTCAACTTTTAACCTTCAACCTTCTTTTTCTTCTTCCTCTTCTATTCCGAAGTCGATGTTCTCGAAAGACTCCATGTCATAGAACTCTTCGGTGATGTTGCTGACGGCACCATCCTTACACTTGTAGATGATGCCTGGGAACTTCTCCAACAGGTTGACGTTGTGGGTAGACATGATGACGGCGGTACCGGTCTTGCAGATGTCCTGCAACAACTGAACGATATAGTCAGCCGTCTCTGGGTCGAGGTTTCCGGTGGGCTCGTCAGCGATGATGATGGTCGGCTTGTTCAGTATGGCACGTGCTATGGCGATACGTTGCTGTTCGCCCCCCGACAGTTCATGAGGTTTCTTGTCCATCTTGTCCAGCATGCCCACCTGTGAGAGTACCTCGTTGATGCGGTCGTTGATTTCGCTCTTGCTCTTCCATCCCGTTGCCTTCAAGACGAACATCAGGTTTTTCTTGACGGTGCGGTCGTGCAGGAGTTGGAAGTCCTGGAAGATGATACCCATCTGTTTGCGCAGCGATGGTACCTTGCTGCGCTTGATAGGCAGCAGGCTGACACCCAGCACTTCAGCTTTCTCGGCATCGCCCTTGTCGATGTCGAGTTCACAGTAGATGGTCTTCAGCAGTGAGCTCTTACCCGATCCCACTTTGCCGATGAGGTAGATAAACTCACCTTTGTCAGCTTTGAAGTTGACATTCTCCAATATCAGTTTGTCGTCCTGATAGATATTTGCGTTTTTATATTCAATCAGCATGATGTGATTATTGATTTCTGTTTTATTTTTCCTTGCTTTTTGCTTCGCGGCGTTGCTTGTCCCAATCGGGGTCGTGGCGTTTACGCAGTTCTGTTGCCACGTCTTCTATGCGCAGTCCTTTGCTGGTAAGCATGACGATGAGGTGATAGAACATGTCGGAGGCTTCATAGACGAGTTGCTCGTCGGTGCCGTTGGTGGCTTCGATGACCGTTTCCAGCGCTTCTTCGCCCACCTTCTGTGCAATCTTGTTGATGCCCTTGCGGAAAAGGCTGGTCGTATACGACCCTTCTGGCATCTCCTCGTGGCGCTTCTCGATGAAGTCCTGCAGCTCCGAGAGGAAGAGCAGTGGATTGCTGTCGTTGTCCTCACCCCAACAGGTGTCAGTTCCCTTGTGGCAAGTCGGCCCGATAGGGTTCACCTTCACCAGTAGTGTGTCGTTGTCGCAGTCGTTCTGTATGCTTACTAAGTTGAGGTAGTTGCCCGAAGTCTCTCCCTTTGTCCACAGCGTGTTGCGGGTTCGGCTCCAGAATGTCACCTTTCCGGTCTCTACGGTCTTGTCGTAGGCTTCCTGGTTCATGAATCCCAGCATCAGCACGTTCTTGGTAGCAGCGTCCTGGATGATGGCTGGCACAAGTCCACCTAACTTTTTAAAGTCTATTTTCATTCTTTTCTTGTTTAATATCCTTATGTTGATGCCCTCACGGTGCAATTATATCCTTACGTTGATGCCCTCGTTGCGCAGGTATTGCTTGAGGTCGGGTATGGCAATCTCTCCAAAGTGGAAGACGCTTGCAGCAAGTGCGGCGTCGGCTTTTCCCTGAACGAAGACATCGCGGAAGTCCTCCATCTTACCTGCACCTCCGCTGGCGATGATCGGTATGGGCAGTTCGTCGGCAAGTCGTGCAAGAGCTTCGTTGGCAAAGCCGTTTTTCGTTCCGTCATGGTTCATCGATGTGAAGAGAATCTCTCCGGCACCACGTTCAGCCACTTCACGTGCCCACTCGAAGAGTCCTCGGTCGGTGCGTTCGCGTCCCCCTTTCACATAGCAATGCCAGCCGTCAGGGTCTAACCGTGCATCGATGGCTACCACACATACCTGCGAACCGAAGTGGTCGGTGATGTCGTTGATGAGCTGCGGGTTTCTCAATGCAGCGCTGTTTACGCTCACCTTGTCGGCACCGGCATGCAACAGGCGTTCTACGTCCGCCATCTCGTTGATGCCGCCACCTACGGTGAAAGGTATGTTGATTTCACGTGCCACGCGCTCCACCATTTCGGTAAAGGTCTTCCTGCCCTCAAAAGAGGCTGTGATGTCGAGGAAAACCAGTTCGTCGGCACCGGCATCGCTATACGCCTTGCCCAGTTCCACCGGGTCGCCGGCACTCCGCAAGTTGATGAAGTTGGTACCTTTCACCGTCTCTCCGTTCTTGACATCGAGGCAGGGAACGATCCTCTTCGCCAAGGAAGCCTCACCCCCAGCCCCTCTCCGAAGGGAGAGGGGAGTAGATACGTTTTCCTCTTGAGCATTCATTTGTGGAAATTCCTGACCATTTATTTGTGGAAAATCTTGAGCATTCATTTGTAGAATCTGACCACTCCCCTCTCCCTTTGGAGAGGGGCTGGGGGTGAGGCTTTTTATCCTCCCCTCATAGTATGCCTTTCCGAAGACGACGGCGGGTATGCCTTCTTCTTGCAGGGTTATGATATCTTCCGTGGCAGACACTCCGCCGCTGGCTATAAGGTGCAGCTGCGGATATTCAGCCATGATGCGCTTATAGAGTGCTGTAGCAGGCCCGGCAAGTGTGCCGTCCTTGCTGATTTCCGTACACAGTACGTTCTTCACTCCGTGGTCGATGTATTTCTTCAGGAAGGGGAGAAGGTCTTCTTCCGAGTCTTCCTTCCATCCGTTGATGCTGATTTTTCCGTTTCTGACATCAGCACCGAGGATAAGCCTGTCGGCACCATACTTGTCGAGCCACGAAAGGAACAGGTCGGGGCATGTTACTGCGATGCTGCCCACCGTGACCATGGCGGCACCGGCGTGGAAAGCCTTCTCGATGTCTTCTTCTGTCTTGATGCCTCCGCCGAAGTCTACGACGAGGCTGGTGGCTTGGGTAATGTCGCGCAAGACATGGTCGTTGACGATATGTTTCGACTTGGCACCATCAAGGTCGACGACATGCAGCCGCTTGAAGCCCAGACGCTCAAACTCCTTGGCCTGGGCAACAGGGTTTTCATTGTAGACGGTCTTCTGGTCGTAGTCGCCCTTAGTCAGGCGCACACATTTGCCGTCGATAAGGTCAATGGCGGGTATAAGCTCTATCATAATTGATAATTGACAATTGACAATTCATAATTCATGTCTTCAGGAAGTTCTCGATGATGCGTTCTCCTACGCGGCCGCTTTTCTCCGGATGGAACTGGCAGGCATAGAAGTTGTCCTTGTGCAAGGCGGCGGAGTAGGGCAGTATATATTCCGTTTGTGCTGCCGTCCATTCACACAGGGGGACGTAGTAGCTGTGTACGAAGTATACATATTCGTTTTCGGAAAAGTCCTTGAACAGCGGTGAGCATGTGTTGCCCAGTGCGTTCCATCCCATTGCCGGCACCTTGTCCTGATGGTGTTTCGGTTGAAAGCGCTTGACGTCGACATCGAAGACCCCGATGCAGTCGGTGTCCCCTTCCTCGGAGTGCCGGCAGAGCAACTGCTGCCCCACGCAGATGCCCAGGACGGGTTGCCGCAGGTCTTTGATGATGGTGTCGAGTTGTTTTTCCCGTAGGTATCTCATGCAGTTGCTTGCCTCTCCCTGTCCTGGAAAGAGGACGCGGTCAGCTTTCAGCAGCTGCTCCTTGTCGTCGGTGAGCAACGGTTCCACTCCCAGCCGGCGCAGAGCGTTGACGACCGAGTAGATGTTACCTGCATTATATTTTACGATGGCGATGTCCATTTAGCTGAAGATGATCGTTTTGTTCTTATACGTGAGAATCTTACGTTCGATATGCTTGGTCACGGCACGCGAGAGCACTATCTTCTCCAGGTCTTTTCCTTTCAGCACAAGGCTTTCGGGCGTGTCCTTATGAGTGATGCGCGTCACGTCCTGTTCAATGATGGGACCGGCGTCAAGCTCTGCCGTTACGTAGTGGCTCGTGGCACCGATGATCTTCACTCCGCGCTCCCATGCCTGGTGATAGGGCTTGGCACCGACAAAGGCAGGAAGGAAGGAGTGGTGGATGTTGATGATGTGGTGCGGATATTCTGCAATCATGTCGTCAGAGATGATCTGCATGTACCGTGCCAGCACGATGAACGAGATGTCGTTCTCCTTCAGCAGCTTCATCTCTGCAGCTTCCACCTCCGCCTTGTTCGAGTGGTCTTTCTTGATGCTCCACACGTAGTATGGAATGCCGAACTGTTCGGCTACATAGCGCAGGTCTTCGTGGTTGCTGACGATGCAGGGTATGTCGCAGTTGAACTCCCCCGCCTTCCAGCGTGCCAGCAGGTCGTACAGGCAATGGCTCATCTTCGAGACGAAGATAGCCATCCGTGGGCGTACATCACTGAAATACAGCTTGAACGTCAGCCCGTAACGTTGTGAGTACAAGGTTGATATGTATTCGTCTATCTTCTCTCTCGGTACCAGGAAGTTGTCCAGCTCCCACTCAATGCGCATAAAGAACATGCCGTCTTCACGGTCTACATACTGGTCGATGTAGACGATGTTACCGTTGTTATCCGTAATAAACTTTGTCACCTCAGAGATGATGCCTGGCTGGTCTTGGCAGTGCAGGAGTAGTATTGCTGTTGGTTTCATTTTTCTTTTCACTATATTTATATAGGGTGCAAAGGTATGAAAAAAACGAGTAAACGAGGAAAAAAGGGATGAAATTCTTGCTGTGTGTCTGTGATTTTTATGAAATCTTCGGGCAAAGCATAAAGGAATCGTGAATTTTTCTTTTCCCGTTCGGCTGTATTTATTACCTTTGCATGCGATTGAAAAGCATAGGAGACATGGAGAAAAACGATGAGATGCGGCTGGCATGGGAGTTTGTGGAGCATACCGGCAAGAGCATTTTCCTGACAGGCAAGGCCGGCACCGGCAAGACTACATTCCTGAAAACGGTGTGGGAACACTCGACGAAGCGCATGGTTATCGTTGCGCCGACGGGTGTTGCTGCCGTCAATGCCGGCGGTGTCACCATCCATTCGTTCTTTCAGCTACCCCTCTCCCCGTTTGTTCCCAATGCCACCATCAAGAACCGTTTCGACTTCAGCAAGGAGAAGCGTAAGATCATCAGTACGATAGACATGCTTGTCATCGACGAAATCTCGATGGTGCGCAGCGACCTGCTCGACGCCATCGACTCCGTCCTGCGCCGTTTCAGGGAGCACAGCAAGCCCTTCGGCGGCGTCCAGCTGTTGATGATCGGCGACTTGGGACAGCTGACGCCGGTGGTGACGCCCGAAGACGAGCGCATGCTGAAACCCTACTACGACACCCCATACTTCTTCGGCAGCCATGCCTTGCAGCTGACCGACTACGTGACGATACAACTCGACCATGTCTACCGTCAGCAGGACGAGCGCTTCCTTGACATCCTGAACCATATCCGCAGGGGCATGCCGACCGCCGACGACCTGGCACTGCTGAACAGCCGTGCGCAACCCCTCCGGCATGAGGATGCGGAAGGCTACATCCGGCTCACCACCCACAACCAGATGGCAGACCGTTACAACCAGACGTCGCTGGAACAGCTGCCGACGCGGGCCTACCACTACCAGGCTGAGGTCGAGGGAACCTTTCCCGAATATGCCTATCCTACGGCAGAGCGGATGACGTTGAAGGTGGGGGCACAGGTCATGTTCGTCAAGAACGACACGTCGGTGGACCATCTCTACTATAACGGGCGGATTGGGAAGGTCGTCTACCTGGACGAGAAGACCATCAAGGTGGCGTGTCCCGGCGACACAGAAGCCATAGACGTGCAGCCGCAGGAGTGGGAGAATGCGAAATACAAGCTCAACGAAAAGACGAAAGAGATAGAGACCGAGGTGGTGGGCGTCTTCCGCCAATACCCCTTGCGGCTGGCGTGGGCCATCACCATCCATAAGAGCCAGGGACTCACCTTCGACCATGCCATCATCGACGCCAACCATTCGTTTGCACCAGGTCAGGTTTATGTGGCGCTGAGCCGATGTCGCACCCTCGAAGGCATGCGCCTGTCGGCACCGCTGACACCGTCGGCTGTCATCAACGACCAGCGTGTGGAAAGCTATCTTTCCAACCAACAGCAGACGGCTGCCGAGAGCATCAGCCGGCTTGCCGACCTGAAGGAGGAATACTTTCGCTATCTCCTGACAGAACTCTTCGACTTTCACAGAATCCAGCAGCACGAAGAGTCCTTGTGCCGTGTCTTCATAGAGTATTTCACCAAGAGTTCTCCCGCTTTGACAACCCTTCACAAGCAGACGATGACAGACCTGAAGGCAAAGGTCGTGGATGTTGCCGTTAAGTGGTGTCGGCAAATCGGCAGGATGCCGACAGAAGCTTTGCATGAAGACGATTTCCTGGAACGCGTCAAGCGCAGTTCTTCCTATTTCGCAGAAACCTTATGTTCGCTTTTCGACGTTCTCTTGCAAAAGACCAAACTCGTCCAGACCAATAACAAGCAGGCAGCCAAGCGTTTAGACACCGCTTTCACCGACCTTCAGCTGGCGTTCCGTTCGCAGCGTGAGCTGCTGCAAGAGATGTCTGCACAAAACTTCTCCGTCGCTACCTATCTGAAAGTGAAACAAGAGGCATTGCTCGATGCGATGGGTGAGCCCCGGAAGGGCAACAAGGGGGAACGACGGGAGCGGAGAGAGAAACCACCCAAGCCGAAACGGGAGCCTACGCGCGAAGTCACGATGCGGCTCTTCCAGCAGGGCATGCAGCCAGAAGCCATCGCGCAAGAGCGTGGTCTCAAGTCGTCCACTATCTATTCACATCTTTCGGGTGCCATAGCTGAAGGCAGGCTCGAACTGGGTGATGTCATTCCGGCAGAGAAGATTCTTGCCGTGAGACGTGCTATGGAGAAGGTAGGAGAGGTTACCGACCTGACGGCGCTGAAGATATTCTGTCCTCCAGAGGTCAGCTGGGACGAGTTGCGTATGATCTGTCACTTCTCGTAACGAGCACACATATTCGGTCAATAGCCGAGAGGCTCACCCACGAGCACGACGATGTGGCGCCCTGTGGGGTGGCTCATGCGCTGGATGCTGACGTAGTTGCAGATGGAGTCCGGCGACTTGCAGTCGTGACAGGTGCCGTCGTGCTGGCAGGGCGTGTCGAAGTCGAAGCGTGCCATGTTGACCGGTGCAGCCTCCGAGCGTGCCCTCTGGATGGCGGCGTCGACATCGCGGCACACCTTGTTCAGCCCCACGACGAGTACGACGTGGCGCGGTCCCCACGTGATGGCAGCCACGCGGTTGCCATTGCCGTCGATGTTGACGACGACGCCGTCCTCGCTGATGGCGTTGACGCTCGACAGGTAGTAGTCGCACTCGAAGGCCTTGCGGTAGATGCTCACCTTCTCCTCGGCAGTCGTCGCGTCATCGCGGTCGAAGACGCGGTACCGTCCCGCCTTCAGTCGTGCCGTCAGCCCCATGTCGCGGATGGTGGCGCTGCCGCCCCATGTCACGGTGCTCTGCTCCGGAATGAGCGTCAGTACCTTCTCCACGGCCTCCTCAGCCGTCTTGCAGTAGTACGCCTCGTAGTGGCGTTGCTTCAGTTGCCCGGCGAGCTTCTCGCCCAGCCTTTGGTTTCGTTGTTCGCGTGGTGTCATCGTTGTTACTGTTTTTTTCATTTGCAAAGATAATCGTTTTTGGGGAAGTAAACACCACTTTGCCGTGAAAAATAATCGGCACGTCCCCCCTTTTTATTCCGTCCGACGATCCGTAACATCCTACCTTTATATTCACACAGGGGCAGAACAGACAGACGAATATCAGAAAAAGGTACAGAAAAGTGGGGAAAATAATATTTAAATGTGATTATTTGTAAAATATCCAATCCTTGTATATGTTCTTTCAGAGAAAAATTATAATTTTGTACCAAGAACAATAGAAATCCATTATGGACAAAGACATTAATCGCATCAAAGTCGTACATGCAGAGAAGGGAGGTGCCGCGAGACTATTGAGTGTCTCGTGGAGGAATACCAAAGAACCAATATGTGGTTGGCAGAGCAGTTGGGGTGTGCGCCTACAACTGTATCAAAGTGGTGTACCAATGATTGCCAGCCAACGATGGAAACATTCCTCAAAATCGCGGAACTACTTGATGTCAGCTTGAACGAATTAGTGCGAATGGAATGACATTTTGAGTTAGTGGGTAACTATAACATACTTAGTGGGTAACTCGAAAAAGTTAGTGGGTAAGTCAAATATAGATAATACGATATATGATACATATAAATACGAAAGAACTAGCAAGACCATTTATTAAATGGGTCGGTGGAAAGGGGCAGCTTCTCCAGCAACTTGAGAAACAATTGCCGACAGATTTGCATGAGGAGGAATTTACGTATATAGAGCCTTTTGTCGGTGGTGGAGCGATGCTTTTCTATATGCTGCA
>ODAI013387949.1_pt1 | contig 26443 bp, 15 predicted proteins | sample 1539321 | NCBI WGS metagenome assembly ODAI01 (sample SAMN02144231, study PRJEB22623) | gut metagenome | biome: sheep rumen | host: Ovis aries | place: New Zealand
ACTGTTACATTTTTTATTGCATGGGACAATACTGATTCTTCTGTGTAATAGTCAGCCTTGTCTAAGAGGCATATTTCTATTTCGGCATTGCTTCCTTCCTTGTACTGTCCTCCATAAACACGAGCATAAATGTTTTTCTTGTTGCTTGATGATAGGATATCGCTTTCAGCAGCACTTGATTCCACTCCTCTGAATTCAAGTTCAATCTCTGATGAGTCTGAATCAGGATAATTCATGGCACCGTTCAAACTTGATCAGCAGACTCAAAAGTGTTGCTTATAGTGTCAGATGACTCTGAGTTGATGCTTATTGAATCATCATCAATGGAAGAAATCGCCTGATTGTCAGCATCTTCACTTGCAGATGCAATGGATACTGATAAGATCAGCACAAGCACTAAAAACAGTGAAAATAGTATTTTTCGCTTAGAATTCATCTTCCTATCTCCTTTTATTAAATAAATTTTTTTTATTATTAATAATATTTATAATTTGATTATTAATAAATATTTATTTTTTAATTTTTGAAAAAAGAGGTTATTTTATCAAGAAGGACATAATTATAAAATTTTAGAAAAAAATTACAATTAAATATAAATTTATATTTCATTTGAAATCACTTAATTGTAATCCTTGATTTTTTAGAAAAAGTCATGCTGGAATTCAGAGAGCTAATCTTAACAGTTTGTTTTCCTTTTTTAATAGAGTTGGTTTTAATAAGGATTCACTTCCTCTTTGTCTTTTTTTGAATAGGTTTTGAATTTTTTCCAGTGTAAACCTTTATTTTTATTCTGCTTAGTAGCTTTCAAAGTGAAAATGTATATTTCAACATATCTTCCTTTATTAGTGAATAATGCTCCTCCATTCCAATTATGGACTTTATTGTTTTCAAAGACACAATTTTTAAGAGTTAAATTAACATTTTCATCTGTAACAATTCCCCCTCCGCTTACTATATTTATTTATCACCTTTTTATATGATAAAAAACAATATTTTGTTTAATGAATGTATTTATTTGTGAATAGGTGGAAGTATGTATTATAAAATGTATTATGAAATGAGGGAGCAGCCGGTTGCTATTAGAAAGACTTTTGATAGTGAACTTGAAAACATGGATAAAGTTTCTAAAATCGTTGAGTCTTGCAACATTATTTATTTGATTGGGTGCGGAAGTTCAATTTCAACCTGTTATTCGGTCAGAGATGCCTTGAGAGCTGTCAGCAATTTGCCTATCACTGTATTTACAGTTATGAATTTGCCTACAACAAGAAACTTCTCAGGGATGAAAATTCAATAGTCATCGCAACATCACATCCGGTGAAACTGCAGATAAATGGGCTGCTTTAAGAAAAGCCAAGAAATATAATATAAAAACGGTTTCAATCACCAACGAGCCTCAAAGCAGCATGGCTCGGGAGGTGGATTATCCTATTGTTACTTTAGGAGATACCGAAACAGCTATTTTAGGTACTAAGACTTTTATCACTCAATTAGCATGTCTTTACCAAATTTTATTCAAGGCTTCAGACTATGATGAAAAGGATGAAATTTTAAATCAGCTGATTCAAATTCCTGATATAATCGAGAATCTTTTAAAAACAACTGAAGAGGATAACAAGAATCTTGCTTATGATTTCAAGGATGAATATGTCTTTTATTGTCTTGGAAGCGGCGTAAACTTTGGCCTTGCCTATAAAATAGCCATGACAATGCTTATGGAGGGGGCTATAAAGCATGCTTGTCCACTCTATTCAGCAGAATATCGTCACGGCCTTATAGAAAGAGCAGAAGATGATGTTCCATTAATATTTTTAGATGCGGGTCAGCATCTGATGAGATTACAAAAAGAGCTTATGACAATGATAATTAAATAAAAGCCAGGACTATTTTATTCAAGTTTAGTGATTATGCTGATATAAATAAATTGCTTGCCCCTTTTATCCTTGTGATTCCTTTGGAGTGGTTTGTTTACTATCTGGCTCATTTCAATGGCGAGGATCCGGGAAGTACAAGACACATAGGCAAAGTCAGATATTAATTTGCAGTATCTTGATTATGCTATTTTTTAATAAGAGATTTTTCTAAAAATCTAGTAATCTCTTATTTTTTTATAAATTGTTATTATTACAGAATTTAAGCTATTTTTAAAGTTGTTAGTTTTGCACATATTAGAATTTTAAAAAAGATGGAGAAGCAAAGCTTCTCAATAATTAAAAGTAGATAAGGAAATTATTTTAACAACCGCTTTGGTACAATTCAAATCCTTCTTCTTTCAGGCTGGAATCAAGATGTTCCGTCGAATATAACTTCTGTTTTAAGAGCTTGGCTATTTCATCAAAGTCTAGATTTCTAAACTCCTTCCATTCAGATATTAAAACCAATGCATCACAGTCAATCAAAGTGTTGATTTTGTATTTTTCCTGATACTAATTTGATTTAACTGACCATCATTGTCCAGATATTTAGGAATAGTTATTTTGAATGTTTTAATGGCCTTTGCATCATAAACCTTGACTTTAGCTCCTCTTTTAATCAGTTCTGATGATTACTAATGGAGAAGCTTCTCTTACATAATCGGCGTTTGGTTTGAATGCAAGACTTCATATTCCAAAGGTCAGATTTTTCAAATCCTCTCCAAAGCGGTTTATAATCTTATTCCCCATTACCATTTTCTGATTCTTGTTTACTTCCTCCACATTTGAAAGCAGAAGTAGATTGTATCCATGACTTGGTGGTATCAATAAGTCCTTGAAAATCCTTAGGGAAGTAGGATTATCCATATCCGCAGCCTGCATAGATGAAGTTGTATCCTTCCTCTTGTCGCTTCCGATTCCAAGTCGAACATTCTTTACATTCGCTCCAGTAAGCTCACAGATATTAACTATTTCATTGATGAAGGATATCTTGGTTGTAAGCATTGCATTTACAACATATTTTGTCATTTCAGAGCTTTTAACATCCATTAAAAGGAACCTATCGTGATTTGATACGAAAGGTGCGTACAGATTTTTAATGGTAGTAAATACTTCTCCTTTTCTGCTCCGATTACAACTCTCTCCAGTCTCATGCAGTCCTCAACAGCCGCTCCTTCTTTAAGAAATTCAGGATTTGAAGTGATGTTGATTTTAATGTCAAGATTCCTCTCTTTAATTAATATTTTCAACATGTTCTTTGACTTTAAAACAAGTTCCAACAGGTACTGTTGATTTACAACACAAGAGGGTTTTGTATCCAATATCGCTTGTAGCAAACATTATATAATCAAGTTTCACGCTGCTGTCCTCTCTCATTGGAGTCCTACAGCTATGAATATTATATTGGAATCTTCTAATGACTCTTTTATTTAGTTGTAAAAATTAGGTCTCTTCGAGCCGGGTTGTCCATAACCATGGTTCTTATATGAGGTTCATAAATAGGCATTATTCCTTTTTAAGCCCCTCTATCTTTTCTACTATGATATCCACATAATAGACCTTGTTTCCCATATAGCAAAACAGGTTCCAGTTACAAGTCTCATATAACCGATTCCAATCACTGTTAATTTCATTATTACACAGCATTTAATAAATTATATTTAGTTATATTTTTATTCATGTTTTTTAAATTTTTTAGCATTATTCCATATAAAACCAGCTAACCTATATGGTTTTGTTTTTAAAAGTTCACTATAATAATTATTTTCTTTTCGGATTTCTTTATTTTTTTCTCTTAATTCTTGGTTATTCTCTTTTAGTTCTTCATTTCTATTAGTAATGATTTTTATTCTTCTGTGCAAATATATATTATCAGCAAGAATGTTGTACTCAAATGGACTTAATTCATTTATAGTAAAAGTTATTTCAATAAATGATCCTTTTTTAAAGTCTCCATAAATCCTATATGTTGGATATCTCATATTGAATACTTGCTCATCATCATTAATACTGTTTTTTGCGGTTGTTGTATCTATTTTCAATATATTAAAGTCAGATTTAATGTCGGTTATGGAACACCTTGAATAAATTTTTTTATTTCTTACTAATGCAAGGGTTAAGAATTCTTCATCACTGGGGTTCATCTCAAAATTTAAAGTATTATAATTCTCATTTTTATAAAACTTTTCATAATATGTGTCTTCATTAATCTCTAGTCGAGCCTTGTAATTTTCTTTGATTTTTTCATTAACTTTGGAGTAATCGTCTTTTAATAAAGGTTCTTCAATTGATGTGCAAATGTTTTTTAGGAAATCAGAATCAAATTCATATTGTTTTTTAAGAAGTGGTGAGATTCTTTCAATCAAATAGATTTTTTCACGGTCTGATATTGTGCTTTTTATCAGATAATCCATAAAAAGTTTAAGATTTCCTTTAAAGAGGATGGAAAAATAGGCTTCTTTATCATATTCCTTTAAAAGATTATAAGTTTTAATATAACCATTTATCATGCCTTCAAGATAATTTTTTGTATATAAGTGGATAGTTGATTTATTATTTTCACTATCACGTATATTATAGTTATAGGAAGAGTACTGGCTAAAGTATACGACCTTATTTGCAGCTAATAAGCTGTGGGTGTAAAATTCTAAATCTTCCCCCAGCATATTCTCTATAAATCGTATATTGTTTTTAATTAAAAAATCTTTATTAAACAATTTGGTCCAAATGCTTGGGGCAATATGTAAAAAGTTCGGATTTTCATCAATTGAACTGATTTCATATACTTCTTTCTCTTTGAATTCTATTTTATTTGCTTTTACCTCCTTATCCGCATATACTCTAGTAAAAGTAGTAAAAACAAAATCGGCGCTATCTTCAATAATTTTATTATACATGGTTTCAAAAGCTTTCAGATCATAACTATCATCATGATCCATAAAAATTACATATTCTCCAGATGCGTTTTCAAGACCTATATTTCGTGGAATACCTGGAAAACCAGAATTATCCTTTAAGTTTATTACCTTACAATTTGAATATTTTTCCCCATATTCTTTTAAAAGATTTTTTGTGTATCCATCATCAGAATTATCATCAACAAAAACTACTTCAATATTTTCAAATCCAAAGCTTTGCTTAATAATGGAATCTACAGCTTGTGTTAGATAATATCCAGTATTGTATGTAGGAATAATTACAGAAATTTTATAATTTGACATAAAAATCACATGAAAATTTATAGTTAATGAGTTCCGCTAAACTCTTTTAATATTGGAATTTTACTCATTATCCAAGGTACCAGCCATGCCATGAAAACTATGAATACTAAAACTAATGGGAATAGAGTAATAGCAGGCCCTGTGAATATAGGAATTCCATTTTTAGTTAGGTATACCAGAATATACATCCAGAAATAATGGCTTAAAAACATTCCATAACTACAAACACTAAGGGACAGTATGATTTTTGATAAGATAGTATATTTCATTATACCATATATTTTATTGGATATGTCGGTTTTATTATTCTCACAGTATGAAGCGAAGTATCTGAATATCATAAATACGCCTGCTGATTGCATTACTGTTATGATTGTTTCATACTTATAATATTTGATTGATCCTATTACTGGGCTAATGTATATTACTTGATGTAGTTGAATAGCTATGCCAATTCCACATATTATCAGTCCTATTAAGACTAAATACTTATCTGATAAATTAAATTTTTTATTAGCTAAATAATAACCCAAAGGCAGATAGCCTAGATAACCAGAAAAATATTCTATTCTAAGTTGATGGAAGGGGTAGTGGTCGAACGCATTCAAAATCATCACAATTGCCCATATCAATAAGAAATATTCAATGCCTTTCATTTGATATTTTTGGATAAAAGAGTTAATGATAGGTATTGCCAAATAAACTCCTATCAACATCCAGACAAACCAATATTGGCCGCCGATAAATAATGAATAATAATTATGCAAGTTCCATTCTTGCCCTATCCAAATCATTTTATGTATTGGAAGAAGTAATCCCCAAAAAAAGAAAGGAAGCAATATTCGTGTAAAACGGCGTTTTAAAAAGTCATCTAAATCATAGTCACGATTTAAAAGAAGAACCCCGCTAATCATGAGGAATATTGGAACTCCCATTACCGCTAGGGGCATAAAGGGTATTGTAATATTCCAGCTAACACTATTTATAGGGTTTGATTCACAGAATTTTCTAATTACATGTGCTAAAATTACCAGAATAATAGCCAACGTCCTTAGTTGATCTAGATAAAAAATTCTTTCTTTTTTCTTTTTGACGGTGTTTGCAGTATTCATTATTTCACTTTCGAATTTTATATTATAATGTTTATTCTTTTTATAATATAATTGTTGTTAAAAATTTTGTTATTTACTTTCATTCATTTTTTTGAACAAATTTAGATATTTTTTAATTTTTAGTTTTAAAGGATTTTTTGAAAATTCTCACGGGCTGACTTAGTTTCTATAGTCGGTAGTTTATCATTGTCGCAATATTTAAGTAATATTCTTTATATAATGTTATTATATTATACAATAAATTGAATTAATCATCGGTGGTTTTTAGTGACTAGTGAGAGTATAAATAAAAGGGATTATCTTTTTAATTTTTCAATCGTTATTTATGATTTAAATGATAATTTGGAAGACAGTTTAAACTCCATAGTTCAACAAAATATTGATTTTAAAAAGAATGCTGAAATAATTTTAGTTAATAATTCTAATTTAGCTAATTTCTATGAGTTGATTTCTCCTTTTCAAAGCAAATATTATGATAATATAAAAATTTTTGATTTTAATGAGAACATTAATGATTTATCCGACTATCTTAATTTTGCTCTTGAAAAAACTAATGGAGAATATATTAATTTTTTAAAGAGTGGAGATTACTTATCTGATAATGCTTTAAAAGAAGTTAATAACCTTTTCAATAGTTACACTGCAGATTTGATAAATGTTCCGATATTAGTGAATAAAGAAAAAAATAAATTTCTTACAAAATATAGTTTTAAAAATCACAGCATAGATTTAAATGAAGAACCAAAGTACGCATCATTTGATTTGGGTTCTTTTTTCATAAAAAACTCTTATATTCACAATAGTAGTTATAAATCTTATTATAGAAAATATTATCAGTTTTCATCCAATTTAACCAACAGTTATGGATTTTTATTTTTAAATGAACTTTTAATTAATCAAAGAAAGGTAGGGTTTGCTAAAAATGCAAGATATATAAAAGAACGGGTTACTGATGTTGAAACTTTAGATAAAAAAGAAGAAAATGTGATTTTATTACTCAGATATATCTTAAATAATTTGATTTATCCTTCCTTAAAATCACTATCTTATGTAAATCCCTTTACTCAAGATTATGTCATAAAAGAACTTGAAGATATTGTAAAAATTGAAAATATTGATGATATTTCCTCTGATAAAGAAAAAATAGATGAATTTTGGAATTTATTGGATGAAATTCTAAGCCATATTAGTGTACTTGCTATTAGAAATCATAATTATGAAAACAAACAAGTTGAAACATTTTTAATTTATTTGAAGAACAAAGATTTCCACATAGATATTAATGAAAAAAGCAATGAAGTAATACTCAAATCTGGAAATCAAATTATTAATAATTTATCAAAACACAATCTTTGGTTTGACATTGTAGAGCTTAGGAATGGCTTTTTAAACTTTTCAGCAAATTTTACAAGTAGCAGTTATCCTGAAACACTCTCATTTGAAGCTATTAAAAAATCAAATGGTGTAAAAGAAGTTTATAAAGCAAAATTTGTTGATTATTTCAACACAGAAAGAAAAGATAGAATATTCCTGTCAATTCCTTGGAGCTTTACTTATAGCTTTGATGTAAGCATCCCAGTCACTGCAGATGAAAATGCGGATATTTCCTTTAATTTAATTTATAATGAAAATGGAAAGTACTTAAGAATTGGAAACAACAATGATTTCGATAGTGAGAATTCAAGCGATAATTTAGATATAAGAATTAATAATGTTATAAAATTTAAGAAATATGCTAGTTTGTCTACTTTTAGTTTTTATTTTATTAAACACTTACAAATAGTATACTTTTCAAAAAATTTATTCCACATAATTCCATATTCTTATAAAAAGACTATTAAATTTCAATTACAATCTATTAGATCAATATTTAAGGATAAAGGCAGAAGTTATCAAAAATCTATTTTGGTTAAGGTACTGTTTGTAGTTTTGCTGCCTTTTATGAAAGACAAGCATATTTGGTTATTCGGTGATAGGGTAGCTGCTGCAGATGATAATGCCGAACATTTGTTTAAATATGCAGTAAGGCAGGATGACAATATTGAAAAGTATTATGTCCTTGGTAGAAACAGTCCAGATTTTGAGAGAATGAAATCATTTGATAAGCATATTGTTGCTTTTGGCTCATTTAAACATAAAATTCTGTTTCTTTTCTCTGAAAAGTTGATATCCTCTCAAGTGAATAAATATGTCTTGAATCCCTTCTTAAGAGGCAATAAATATCTTTATAATGGTTCTATTCTTAGTGAAGAATACTTCATACAACATGGAGTTATATTGCATGACTTATCTTCCTGGATTAGAAAATATATTTATAATCTTGCCTTATTTGTAACTACAGCACCACAGGAATGGGATTCAATTGCTCATGGAAATTATAAATATGAGGAAGATAGGGTTCAATTGCTTGGTCTTCCAAGATATGATAAGTTGGAGGATGATTCTAAAAAACAAATATTATATATTCCTACTTGGAGAAGAGAATTGAAAGATCCTGATTTATTCATTAATTCAGAATTTTTTAATGATATGAAAAGTTTTCTTAAAAACGAAAGATTGCATGATGCAGCTAAAGAACATGGTTATTCAATTGTATTCAAACCCCACCCAGAGTTAAAGAAATTTATAAAATATTTTGATTTCGGCGAAGATGTCAAAGTATCAGATGATCCTTATGGTAATTTATTTAGAGATTCTTCAGTCATGATTACTGATTATTCTTCAATAGCATTTGATTTTGCCTATCTTAAAAAGCCACTAATCTACTACCAAACTAAAAAATTTGACGAGTTTCATTATGATTTAGGTTATTTTGATTATGACACCATGGGTTTTGGAGAAGTTATAAGCAATGAAGAAGATTTAGTTGATAAGGTTATTTACTATATGAAAAATGGGGCTGTATTAGAAGATGAATATAAACGAAGATCAGATAATTTCTTTAAATTCAGAGATAAAAACAATTCAAAAAGAGTTTATGATTGGATTTTCAATCATTGATTTTTATATGTATTTTGTACATGATTGTTTCTTAATTATCATGTTAAATAAAGATAAATTGTTATTTTGATTATTATTTAGTGATTATTATGAATAAGGATTTTAAGTTTTCTATTATTTTTTATCTTGAAGATGTGGTAGAAGAATCTATTTCTTCAGTTATTAACCAGGATTTAACTTTTAATGACAACATTCAGATTATTTTATGTTGTTCAAATGATAAAACAAAGAAATTTGCATTTGAATATGAAAAAAGATATCCTGATAATATAATCGTTTTAACAAAAGATTTGCTTCCTGAATCAGATTATTTAGATTCTGAATTTAGGATAAATCAGTTTAGAAGATTTGCTATTAGTTATTGTAGCGGAGAATATATTGGATTTTTACAATCTGGAGACAAATATGGTTTGGATGCTTTCAAAAAAGTTTTAAATTTCTTTAATATTCATGATGATATAGATTTAGTTTCCATTTCTATTTTAAATCTAAAAAATCTAAAAGAAAAATTTGCATATCAATTCATGTTTAATGAAAAACTAATTGATTTACATAATTATGATAATTCTGAACATAATTACTTTTATTTACCAATTTATTCTACATTTATTAAGAAGGCTTCTTTATTAAACCATATATTCGAATCTGATATTGTTGATGATGATGGCTTGCTTGTTGTAAGTAAAATTCTTTTAAATAATCCAAAATTTGGATATTTGAATAATGTTTTTTATTATTTTTCTAAAAAAATATTTAATTTTAACGAATATGTAAGTCCTATATCCATTGAAGATAAATTTAAATTTTTTAATAATTTGATAGATTATGTTAATAAGAACTGGGGGCATATTCCAGAATTTATACAATTTATTTTAATCAAAGAACTTCAAAAAATAGTTGAAATTGAAGATGTATCTTCTTTCACAAACAATAAAGAAGATGTGGATAAGTTCTGGAGTTCTTTTTATAACATTTTTGATTGTATTGACAGGAATGTAATTGAAGAAAATAATCTTATCAGAGCCAATGCTGAATCATTTTTAGTCTTTCTTAAAAACAAAGATTTTCATATTGTGGTTGCTGAGGATACCCTCCATATTAAATCAAAAGATTATATTATTAATGAATTAGACATGCATTTCATTTGGTTGGATATTGTAGAAATTAGAAATGGATTTTTAAACATTTCAGGTAATTTTGTAAGTAATTGTAGACTAGAAAATCTTAGCTTTGAAGCCATTAAATTTACTACCAATGGAGATAAGGAATTTTTTCAAGGTAAGTTCTATGATTACTGCACAAGCAATAGAAGAACAATTAAATTTTTATCCATTCCTTGGGTTTTCAACTATAACTTTGACTTCAAAATCCCAATAAGGGATAATGAAAACTTTAAGGTAAAATTAAGATTAATCTACCATGAAGATGAAGAGGTTGTCATGCTAAACAACCGCATTGCATTCAGGAAATATTCAGATTTATCTTCTTACAGCCATTATATGATAAAAAATAATAAGATTCTCATATTTACCAATAACAGTTTTGAATTAACTCCTTTCTCATATAAAAAACTTCTAAAAATAGATATTAGGAGTTTAATCCATATTTTCTTTAGTAGGCCTGGCCAAACAAAAAATGGGTTGATTTTAAGGTTTATTCATCTTTTATTGTATCCATTTATGAAAAAAAGGAATATATGGATACTTTCAGAAAGGATTGATCAGGCTGATGATACTGCAGAACATCTATTTAAATATGCTGTAAAACAAGATGATGATGTTGAAGTATATTTTGCTATTGATAAGAATTGTCCAGATTATAAACGTTTGAATGAAATCGACAAGCATGTTCTTCCCTATGGTTCGTTAAAACATAAGATGTATTATTTGTTTGCTAAAAAAATTATTGTTTCTCAACCTGGAATTTCTGTTTATAATCCGTTATATCTTGAAAATTATCGCATATTTGCTGGTTTATGTTCAGCGCCAGTATACTTTTTACAACATGGGGTTATAAAGGATAATATGTCTAGCTGGCTTCATAAGTTTGATAGGAATATGGCTTTGATTACTACTTCTGCAGATTTGGAGACGGAATCCTTTTTCAAATATCAGGGGTATAATTATGGCAGAGATGTTGTTCAGACATTGGGTCTTACAAGATACGATAATTTAACAAATGAAAATCTTAAAAAACAGATACTTATCATGCCTTCCTGGCGGAATTATATTGCTGATGAAAATGATTTGCTTAAATCAGAATACTTTAAAAGATGGAATGATTTGATAAATAATAAAGAATTCATTGAATTAGCTAAAAATAAAGGTTATGATATTCTATTCAAGCCTCACCCTAATTTATATAAATTCATTGATTTATTCGATGAGAATGATTATGTCATTATTGATCATGAGAAGAAGTATCAGGAGATTTTTAATGAATCTGCATTGTTGATTACTGATTATTCCTCCATATTTTTTGATTTTTCTTATCTTAAAAAACCTATTATTTATTATCAATACGCTCATGATTATCATTTTGATTCAGAGAATGGTTATTTCCAGTATGATACCATGGGGTTCGGTGATGTAATAGTTAAAGAAGTTGATTTAATAGAAAAAATTGAATATTATTTGAATAATGGTTGTGTAATGGAAGACAAATTTAAGAAAAGGGTTGAAGGTTTCTTTAAATATAATGATAGGAACAATTGTAAGAGAAATTATGATTGGATATATGAGCATTAATGGAATAATTGAGTTTTTAATTTTTTTTTTTAAGTGGTATAATGAAAGTAAATAAATATTCGCAATTAGATTTTTCAAATGATTATCAAACAATAGGAGTGGTTGCTCCATATAAAACGGGCTCTTATATACGAATTTTCTCCCATTTGATTTCATTGGATAATGAAAATTTCCGGTTTTGTTTTATCAATGGTCGGGATAAATCAAAACTTAAAAAGGATTTATTAAATAATATTATTTTATTAGATGTAATAATTCTTGAGCGTAATTATGTTAATTTTGGCCTGGCAAAGCTTATTATAGAAAAATCCAAATGTCATAATGTTAAAATTATTTATGAAATAGATGATGATTTAATTAATATTGATAAATCACATCCAGAGTATGAATTATATTCCAAACAGTCTAAAACTATTGAATACATTGCAAAAAATGCTGATGAGATTATAGTTTCAACCAATTATTTAAAAAATGTAATGTTAAACTATAATGATAAGGTAAATGTTATCCATAATGTTCTAACTGATGATTGGAATATGGATATTGCACCGAATAGTTCTCATTCATCAAATATTGTTAAAATAGGTTATATGGGTACTAAAACTCATCGAAATGATTTAAAACTTATTGAAGAAGCTATTTATAATATTAAAGAATACTATGATGAAGATGATAGGGATATTGTATTTGAAATAATTGGGGGGTCTGATGAAAATCTAGATTGGGCTGAGAATATAGAAATCCCCGATGATAAAACTTTCTATCCAGACTTTGTTTCTTGGATAAGAAGGACTGCTGATTGGGATATTGCTTTGTCCCCACTTGAAGATACTCCAATCAATAGGGCTAAAAGCGAGTTAAAATATTTAGAATACACAGCATTAAACACTCCGGCGATTTATAGTAATATAGGTCCTTATAAAGAACATATAACAAATGAATTTAATGGTTTGCTGTGTGATAACACTGTTCAATGTTGGCAGGAAAACATTATGAAATTAATTGAAGATCCTGATTTAAGAAAAAAGATTTTAATGAATGCTAAAGATGATATTGGGGAAAATTATAGTCCTGAAAAGGTTAATGGTATTTGGAGAGAAATATTAAAATCAAAAGCATATGGAAAAAATGATAAAAAAAATTTTAAGCTAATTCATAATAAAAATATTTCGCGAATTAAGAAAAAATTCTGGCTTGTTTTTAAAAGAAATAAATGATATTTTTTAAAATATTATTTTACAAAGTTCTTTCAAAAACTTCATTGATTTAATTTTTTATTTATATATAAATTAGATTTTCATAATTTTATCAACATAAGTTTTTTAATCTCTCTTTTACAAAATAACCAATATTAATAAATAATGTTAATAATAAATATTTAAATGAATTATATAAGGAGATTTTATTTTGATATTTGCAGCTATTTTAGCCGGAGGTATAGGTAGTCGCATGACTAAAACCGAAAAGCCTAAACAGTTTTTAGATTTAGGTTCAAAGCCTATAATAATACATACTATAGAAAAGTTTCATATTAATAGTAAATTTGAAAAAATCATTGTTTTAACTCCAAAAGAATGGGTAAACTATACAGAATCTCTTATCCATAAATATATTCTTGATAATGACAATATTGTGGTAATACCTGGTGGAAAAGTTAGAAATGATACTATAATGGCTTCTATTGATTATATCGAAGAAAATTTTGATGTTTCGGATGATGATATTATTGTTACTCATGATTCCGTAAGGCCATTTGTAACTCATAGGATTGTTGAGGAAAATATTAAAGCCGCTTATAAGCATGATGCTTGCGATACTGTAATTCCTGCTACGGATACTATTGTAGAAAGCATGGATGGAAAAGCTATTTCAAATATTCCAAACAGGAATTTCATGTATCAAGGCCAAACTCCTCAAAGTTTTAAGGTCAATAAGCTTAAAGCGCTATATAATGATTTGACTGATGAAGAAAAAGAGATATTAACTGATGCATGCAAAATATTTGTTATTAAAGGTGAAAAGGTTGCATTGGTTGAAGGTGATGTTACAAATATCAAAATAACTTATAATTATGATTTAAGAGTTGCAAATAGCATTCTAAATGAAAAAACTAATTAAACTATGATTAACCATATTTTTTTAATTGTATTAAAGGCAATGAATATTTCTAAATTTATTGCTATATAATTAAGGTGTTAAGATGTTAAATACGATGTGCAGATTAATATCCCCAAAATTATTTGAAGAGGTATATGTTGAGGAAGATATTGAAAATAAAGTAATTATTAGGCCTACTCATCTTTCCATTTGTCATGCTGATCAAAGATATTATCAGGGAAAAAGGTCTGCGCAAGTTTTAAATGAAAAATTGCCAATGGCTCTAATACATGAATCAATAGGTGTAGTTGTTAAAGATCCTACTAATACTTTTGATGTTGGTGATTTGGTAACTATGATTCCAAATACTCCTGTAGAAAGTGATGATGTTATTTTGGAAAATTATATGGAGTCATCAAAATTTAGATCTAGCGGTTTTGATGGTTTCATGGGAGATTATGCTATTCTTCCCTCCGATAGGGTTATTAAATTACCAAATAATATTAATCCTAATGTAGCCGCTTTTACAGAGCTTGTATCAGTATCAGTTCATGCAGTTAATAGATTTGCTGAATTTTCTCATGAAAGACGTAATGTAATTGGAGTATGGGGTGATGGAAATCTTGGATACATTACTTCTTTAATTTTAAAAATTGTTTTTCCCGATTCAAAAATATTTGTTTTTGGAAGGCATATGAGCAAGTTGGGGATATTTACTTTTGCCGATGGCTTATTTTTAACTGAAGAAGTTCCACGAGATTTGAGAATAGATCATGCCTTTGAATGTGTAGGGGGCGAAGGTTCTCAGGATGCTATAAATCAGATTATTGAAATTATTAATCCACAAGGAAGCATTTGTTTGATGGGCGTTAGTGAACATCCTGTTCCAATTTATACAAGAGATGTTTTAGCTAAAGGGTTACAATTTTTTGGCATAAGCCGAAGTGGAAGAGATGATTTTGAGAAGACGGTTGAATTGTATGAAAAGTATCCAAAATTCTTAAATTATCTTGAAGATATTGTGGGGAATGTTGTTGAAATCAAATGCTTAGAGGATATTTACGATGCTTTTGATATTGATAGCAATTCACAATTAGGAAAAACTATTTTAGTTTGGAAAAAATAATTGAAATATTCAAATTTAATATTTATTTTAATTGATTCAAAAAATAGTACAAATAATATAAATTTATAATTTTTTAAAAGATTTTAGGTTAAAAACATGTCTATTGTAAGTTTCATTTGTGTTTATAATAATGAAGAAATTCTAAACCAATATTTAATGCCAAGTTTAAACAAGCAAAATACTGAATATGAACTTATTCTTATAGATAATAGGGAAAATCAATTTAATAGTGCGGCTAGTGCATTAAATTACGGTGGGAGAAAAGCTAAAGGCAAATATTTGATTTTCACACATCAGGATATTTTAATCGATAATCCTAATTGGATTGAGGAGACAGTTCAGCAATTGGAAAAATTAAAAAATTGGGGCATTGCTGGAGTAGCTGGAAAAACTAATGACCGACATATCAGAACAAATATTAAACATGGTATTGATTCTGTGGCTGTAAGTCCATTTAATTTGAAAAAACCTATTATAGCATCTACAGTAGATGAATGTCTTTTTATTATCCCTAAAGATGTATTTTCCAAATATTCTTTTGATGAGGAAAACTGTTTTGACTGGCATTTATATGCGACTGACTATGTTTTATCAATACAAGAAAAGGGATATGATGCATATGTGATTCCAACTTATTTGGAACATAAGTCTAAAGGCTCATCAATGTCTAAAGGATATTATGACACATTAAAAAAACTGCAAAAAAAGCATCATGATAAAAAAATTATACGAAATACTATGGCGGATTGGTATACTTTTCTTCCGGTTTTTATCCAAAAAATGATGCATGATTATAATAGAAAAACAGATTATCAAAAGCTGAATTTCTTTGATAGGTATTATACAAACAAAATGCTGAATCAAAAATATCGAAAAGTAGCTTTAAGCCTTCGGAAGTTGATTAGGAATTCTGGTTATTTTGATGAGGATTACTATAAACGTACTTATAAGCATCAAGTTGATTTTGATAAATGTGAACCGATTTCTCATTACTGTACTGTTGGTTTTAGAAAAGATTATAATCCAAGCCTGCTTTTTGATACAAAGTATTACAAATCTCAGTATCCTAACATATTAAAATATGATAAAAATCCATTGCATCATTATTTACAGACAGGCATTTTAGAAAACAAAATCATTTCTCCGGTTTTAGATAAGTCTTTTTCATCAAGATTTAAAAGAAATCTAATGGGTTTGTTTAAAAATAATCCGAAGATTTATTTTTTACTTAAATCCAGATTCAATAAAAGTATAGCAAATAAATATTTGAAGGATTATGAATTGATTAAAAATTCAGGATACTTCGATACGGAATTTTATATTGATGAGTATCCTAATATACTAGATTTTAAATTGGATCCTATTGTTCATTATATGTTCTTAGGTAGCAGATGCAACTATAAACCTAATAAATTTTTTGTTGGAGAAAAGCGAAATCGAAAATCCATACCTCTTTTAGACTTTTTAAGTTCGAAATATGATAATGATATCACAGATGAGGATGAGGAGAATCATGATATTATAGAAATGTCCGATTTATTTGATAATGATTATTATTTAAATAATTATCCTGACTCTAAAGATTATAGTTATGATTCTATTTACCATTACCTAAAAATAGGTTTTAAAAAGGGATATAATCCATCTAAAAATTTCGACAATGATTGGTATTTGGAGGTGTATCCTGACGTTAAAAAATCATGCCAAAATCCTCTAATTAATTATTTAACTAGGGACGAATATGAAAAGAAAATCACAAAACCTTTGAATGCAGCCGAATCTGACGAAATAATGAGACATATAGATTATAATGCAAGAAAATTAGATTTATATCCTTTTGATGAAAACAGCCCTTTGGTTTCCATAATCATATTGAATAGAAATGGTGTTGATTATTTAAAAACTTTATTTAAGAATTTTTCAGAGACAATCTGCTATCCAAATTATGAAATAATCGTTTTTGATAATGATTCAACCGATGAATCGGTTTCATATTTGAAAGAGCTATCAAAAAATCTGCCATTGACAATCATAGAAAATGATAAAAATGACTCATTTTCAGAAGCTAATAATAAATGTGCTAAGATAGCTAATGGTGAGTATTTAGTGCTTTTAAATAATGATATGGAACCGATTTATGGCTGGTTGAATCATATGATGTCATCCTATTTAAAATCTGATGATGTGGGTATTGTTGGTGCAAAGTTAATATTTCCAAGACGGGATGGGGATCCTACTTCCTTAAAAACTCAGAATGAAGGCATTAAATACACAGAATATAGTGGATTTTTAAGTATAAAAGATGGATATGTAGTTCCATATAATATTTATGGAAATGAAGTTTTTTCCAATGATTTTGAAGATTTTGATATGGAAGATACAGAAATGGCTTCAATTCTAGGGGCATCGCTTTTGATTAAAAAGGAATTATATGAAGAAGTTGGAGGATTGGATGAAGGATACTTCTATAACTATGAAGATATTGATTTATGCTTTAAAATCATACAAAAAGGATATAAGGTCATTTATGCGCCTAAAGCAAAGTTATATCACTATTATCAAGCGACTAGGATTGACACATTTGATAAAAGTTATGCGGATATAAAAAATCGTTGTTACTTATATGAAAAATGGAATAAATGGTTAGCGGAAAAGCTTTTTATGGATAGAATAAACAACGAGTTAATTTTCAGTGAAAACCCATTAAAAATTTCTTATGTATCTGATGCATTAAATCTAAAAGAATTTCTAAACTTCAATGATGAGGAATTAAAAATTCTTGAAGATGAAAACTTATCCAGTTCTGTTAAAATAGATAATATTGGTTGGGATTTATACTTTAATAAAACGGATGGCAAAGAAAGAATATCTTTAACTCATGGTATTGATATTTTAGTTTCCGATGTAATGAATTTTAATCCGGATTTTATTAAAAAAAATAATATGCATCAAATTAAAATAGCTATTATCAATTCAAATCCTAACGATTATGAATTTTTAGAAAACTATGATTTGTTACTTATTAAAAATCATTTTTATGAGCAAGTCTTTGGAAAAACTGATGTATTTTCTAAAAATGGGAAAAGGTTTATTAGAGGAAAAACAGCATATTGCTTAAATCATGGCGAATCTATTTTCCTCCAAATAAAGAATATTTTAAAGGATATTCATGATAATGATATTTTCTTGTTTAATGAAATTATTAAAAATCCAGATTTAACTAAGCTTCCGAATACCATTAGAGACTATTTGGATGTATTCAATTCGAATTATTTTGATTTTGAATGGTATAAGAAACATTATCAAATTAATAGAGATCCAGTGAATCATTATTTACATAATTATTTAGTGGAGAATATAAATCCAAGTCCAAATTTCAATGGAAGGGACTATCTTTTAGCCAATCCTGATTTAAAATCCAGAAATCCATTAATTCATTATGAAAATTACGGTAAAAATGAAAATAGGGATTTAAAATCCACTATGAAAGACAGATTTCTTTATAATTTATATAAACTTTTAATTGATGATGACATATTCCAATATACAAGAAAAATTTTTCCGATAAAGAACAATCAAATTTTCTTTTATAGTCCATGGAACAATAATGCTAAAGGGGATTTGGGGGAAAACAGCAAAATTGTGTTTGAGAATATTAATGAAAAGTATAAAAAAATTATTTATACAAAAAAACGTACTTCTATAGGCCATTATTTCTATCTATTGAGAGCATTGCTTCAAAGCAAAGTTATCGTAATTGATAATGGATGTTCATTATTATCCGAATTTGAATTAAGTAATTCTCAAAAAGTAATAAATATTTGGCATGCCTGCGGAGCTTTTAAAAAAATAGGCTTTGACGTGCCGATATATTCTGAAAATGCTTTGAATGGTTTGAAAAAGCAAGTTTCACAATATTCTAATTTCATAGTAAGTTCTGAAAATATTGCAGATATTTATGCAAATGCACATCATATGGATGAAAATGATGTTTTAGGATTGGGTGTGCCTCGTACTGATTTATTCTATAATGAAGAATATTTAAATAAAGAATTATCCAAATTATATGAGGATTATCCTTTACTTAAAGAAAAGGAAGTGATATTATATGCTCCAACTTTTAGGGATAATTTTGAATTTAAAACATATATTGACTGGGACAAATTATCAGAAAGTCTAGATGAAAATGAGATATTTGTCATTAAAAGACATATCAGAATAGGTGAAGACTTGTTGGAAGGGAAAACTTTTGATAACATAATGTATATTGATGATGAATCCGTTTTGGTATTGATGTATATCGCTAAAGTGTTGATAACTGATTATTCATCTGTGATATTTGAATATTCTCTATTAAACAAGCCTTTAATTCATTATTGCCCTGATTATGAGCAGTATGTATCTATTAGAGATTTCTATTTAGACTTTGATAAAGAGTTATATGGGGATATTATTAAAGATTCTGTTGAATTTGTAGAAAAAATAGGTAATAAGGATTATGGACTTGATGAAGACAGGCTTAAAGCATTTAAGGATAAATATATGTCTGCATGCGATGGACATGCAACTGAGAGAGTTGTTGAATTAATTGAAAAGTATATGGAGGAATAGTCATATTAATATTCCCTTTTCAGTAAGTTTAATAACTGTCTATTTAATAATATTAAATGCTATTTTAAGCATTGAATAATAGATACTTATTATGGATTAACAATATTGACTATTCTTTAGATATTATAACTATTTTAGATAGTGTTTGAAGTCTGTGTATTTAGATAAAAAAATCTTTATATGATTCTTATTAACATACTCAAAGGTTTTGTAATTTTCCAGGATTTTGAATTTAAAAGTTCATACTCGAATTCTTTTAAATTTTTTATTTCTTCATTTTCCTGACTTTATCTCATTTTCAAGTTCAATAATTTCTTTCTTATTTTTATTAATTTCACTTTTTAATTTTTCGGCTGCTTTTTGCGGTTTTTTTTAATTGATTAATTATATTGTCATTGAGATTGTGAATTTCTACAATTTTCTCTTCTAGGTCTTTTTTAGTAGCTGGAGAAATTGAAAATCTTATTTTAAAGTAACTAGCATTGTTAAATCTCTGACAATAATAAAGAAGGAAAAATGGCGCTTTGGTTAGATAGTTGCTCCTCGTATGAGTGTCTGTTAATGGATTAAATCATTATATATTAATTGCATTCAGTGGGGGTTGAATCGGAATGCCTAATTTATTAGACTCAATATTTTTTATTATATTATTACTTGCTATTGAGTATTCACTTTATTTTATGTCTAAAACCTTTTTTGTCCAATACTTATTGGTCCATGTGTATACATCTGAAACTGATGGATGAAAATTATTTTTCCAGCAGACATAGGTAAAGCGTACTTGGGCTTGGTGTATAGCTTACTATTTCCCCCATCAGTCATCCGTAATTTAATTATTTTGGATCATGATGCGCTCTAAACAGGAATCCCCCAGAAACTAACCCCTAATTATGAGTCAATCCATCAATTTCATATTTTTTAATTTACTTATTTAATGTTCCTGCGGGATATTTATCGAAATCTGATGAAATATCGCTTCATAATAAACACAGTTTCTTTCATCATGCAAAACATTGAGCAATTTGGTTTTTTTTAAATATTTGTTAACATACTCTCTAATGCTACCAACAATTAAATGAAGCATCTATCCAAAAACTATATTCATAATCTGCAAGCTATTTATGAGGAAAAAGTTTGTATTTTTTTGCTTTTTGGGTATTGTCCAAATTAGATTCTTCCATAGGAATTATTTTCCAAATATATGAGGTTATGCTTGGATTATCTGTAAATCATATATATCACAATTTCATCTATAACTCTAGGATCTTTTAAACTATCATAATCTCCTGTAAATGCAGTATAAATTGCAATCTTGTTATTCTTAATATCTTTTATTAACTCTTCATCTTTTTTTCCTTTATGGAATAAAGGTACATCTAAAGTTTATTTTTATTATAACTGTAGATATCAGACAATAGCAACACCTACTTTTTAAAAAATTAATTTTTACACATTGGGATTATGTTTTACACCATTAACAAAAACTTATTAATAATGTTTTAATATATATTTAATAAATATTATTTTAATCATATATAAAAAGTATTTTGTTAAGTATATGCATGGATTATAATTGGTTAATTTTTAATTATTTAAAAGTATTTTTTTAATATACTATTAGTGCCCATTAATCATATAATAAAAAATTTTTCCAATTCTTAATTAAAAGTGGTGTAAATATGGAATTAGATGATAATAAAAAAATTAATGAATTCATTGAAAATGAATTTTTCATAATCGATTCAAATAACTTAGATGATGTAGATTCCAAATTATATGGATTTATAATTAAAAATAATCAAATTATAATCGGCGGCAAAATTGATGATGAAACTGAATCAAACTGTTCTGGCACTTATATTTGGGTTAAAAGGGAAAATAATGAAATAACCATACATCAAGACTTTGCAGGTAGTTATGGTTTATATCTCTATGAAAAAGATGGTTATTTTGCAGTTTCCAATTCATTTTTAAAACTTGTTGAATTTTTAAAGAAAAATCATGATATTTCATTTAATTATAAAAATGCAAAACTGTTTCTTTCATTAGGTTTATGGTCATTTTCCATTTTAGACACGTTAGTCAATGAAATTACAAACATTCCACGAGATAATATTTTAAAGATAGATATTGAAACAAAAAAATTAAATCGTGAAGTAATTGATTATAAAGAGGGTACAGTATATATTGATTCAAAAGAGGGAGTAGAACTTCTGGATAATTGGTTTTTCAAATGGATAAATTTATTTAGGTTAATAATAAATAATAATGAGAGAGTTTTAACATATTTAAATGATAGTTTTGATTCAAGGTTAATTTTAACGTTATTAATTGCATCAAATGTGGATTTGGGTAAAATTGTTATAAATCCGACTAGTTTTGGGACAGAGAGTTATAAAACACTCTCTCAAATTGCGGATAGATATGATTTTAATTTAGAAACAATACAAATGGAAAATTTTAAAAACATTAATGTTCCTGTGGATATTTCATTTTATACTAAATTAGGTTTTGATAAACTATTTATTTCCAAATCCACATTTTCAAATTTACCAATTTTTGAAATAAACGATTTCGGTGGACAATATATTAGAAAAAGAGCATATCCCCGCCCTCAAAATTTCATAAGAGAATGGTCAGATTATTCCAAAACCTTTTCTCCAGAATTTTGTAACTCAGTTAAAGATGGTTTGAACAAGAACTTTGATTTTGTTCGTAGTATTTATAATATAGATTTCTTCTCAAATGTCTTAACCCAGGAACTTCACAAAGAGACTTTTGTAAAAAATTTTTTAGGAAAAAAGAATGTTGAATCATATTTATTAAATAGAATCCCAATAAGTCCTTTATTAGACTCAGATTTATATAAATTTAAAAGAAATGGAGAAAAATGGGGGGATGAACAATTACTTATATCTGTAATTTATACCCGTTATTGTCCTGGTTTAATAGACTATGAATTTTTCAATCACCAAACAATTAATGAAAAAACGATTAAATATGCAATGGAGATAAATAATAAGTATCCTTTAAATGAAGCATTGCAAATTGCAGAAGATGAGAATCTAATAATTCTTAAAGAAAATGAAGGAAATAAACTAGACGAATTTGGTTATTCTAGTAAAGACAATTCAATATTTCAAAGAGAGGACTTTGAAAATTTCATATGGAATGTTTTTTGCAGTGATTTATTTAAAACCAGTTTTCAAAAATATTTTTATCCTGGAGCATATACCAAACTTGCAAGCACGGTTGATAAAACTAAAAATAACTCGTTCGTAAATATTTATAGTGCTATTACTGTAATGAAAATCATTGATGAGATTCAAGGAGAGCATACATATAAAAACAATTCGGAATGGCTTAACCATTTTTTAACCGAAAAGGAATCTTATGATGAAAAAAATGGTGAAATTAACCCTATTTTTATCAATAAACTTTTGAAATATGCTACTGCTAGGATATATATTAAAAATATTGGAAATGAAGATAATTCTGTGGTTATTATGGAAAATTCAGATGCATATAGCAAAGTCTTTTCTTCAGTTCCATGGTTAAAAGATGATGAGGGATCAAGTTTATTGATTGATAGTGTAAATGGTAATATTGATTTGAAGGTTAAATGTGTAAATAAAGGGCAATTCAAATTATTGCTTGGATCAATGGATTTTAGAGATAAGAAAAATAATAAGGTGCCTATTTATATAAATTATACCAAATTAATGATAAACGATACTTGCATTTTTGATTCTGGGGTAAGTGCGTGTTATGGAAAAAGATATGAATATATTAAGGATAATGTTGAAGATAATGAGATTATAAATATTCATATTAAATGGGATCCTTTTGATGAGAATAATATTTTAAGAAGTTAATTAAAATTTATCATTGTCTTTCATCATGGAATAATTATTTCTCAAGGAACTCCTTTATTTTTCTTAAATGTTTTTTAATTTTCCAACAATTGATAATTTTATTTCCTTTATTTCTTTTTTAATTTTATTATTCTCATTCTTTAATTTTTTGATTTCTTCGGAATTTGAAATTATTTGGTATTTGTTATTCTTTAATTCATCAAAGAATATTAAATTATGTAAATAATCAAAGTAATCTTATCAATGACAAGCAGGTATCTTCCTTATAGTCTTTTGGAAGTATTAAATCGATAATATTCATTTTTAGAAATTCCTCACGTATTTTTATTAAAATAACTCTTGAGAATCTTTCGTTGGTAAATACTGTAATAATTGATAAATTTTCAATTTAGCAAATTCCGTTTGAAATTCTTCAATGCTATCTGTTTTTATTAAAAAATTTTCTACACTATCTACAATATGAAATATGTCCCATCTATTTGATTTGGTATTTGTTACGGAATGGGGTTTGTTAATCGATATTTAAAAGAAATTCTTAAAAATGATATTTTAGATGCTAATATTAAAATCGCAACATGAAAGCGAATATCAGCAAGTGCAGTATGTTCTGGAAATATGAGATATTTGTCGAATTCTTCTAAAAACTCTTTTTTATAAAATTTAGCCCGTAATGCCAAATAACCATAATTCATTACATATTCTTTCACATCTTTATACATATCCTATGTCACGTCTCTAATTGACATGTTTACCTCATATTTTTTGATTTCATTTTGGTATAGTTTTGACAGGTGTGTATTTAATAAAATGTTAAGATTATGCATAATCAACACGATAAATTATCAACTTATTATTTTTATATATGTCCTCAAATTTGATTCTGTCTGTAGTAAAATTACTAATATCACTAGTGCTAACAATATAACTCACATTTAAATCTTTTAAATCATTTACATTCAATATAATATTTAATTTATCGGTTAGGTCTGAACCATCTTTAATAAATGAAGTAGGATTATCATTGCTTAATTCAATATTAATATGGGCATATCTATTATAATCATCTAAAAAACTATTATTTTCATCAAATTGGTGCCATTTATTTAAGTCAGGATATGTATTGATAGAATTTATAGTATGTGCTCCTACAGGAAGGAAGATATCCCCTTTATTAGAATTAACCATAATCCATGTTGCATTAGGATTATCTTTAACAATGTTTGCTGCAAACTGGGATGCTTCCTGATCATAATATGAAAGACCAGTTTCTATCGGATTTACCAATGCACCACTTATCAACGCTATAATTATGCAAGTGATTAGGAAATATTTTTTATATTTTTCATTCCTGCTTTTAAAAATTAAAAATATGGAAATTGAAAGCAATCCAATTATAATGATAGATAAACTTAGGAAAAGTTTCATTCCAAAATATCCGAGTATTGTGTAATGGCTAGATATGAAAATTGATATAGAAATAAATAAAGATATGGTAATTAAAATTAAATTATTGCCTTCTATCTTTAAAATAAACTTATTTGAAGGAGTATTCCTAAATAAAGATATAGATCTAAAAAGTATTAATAAATTTAGCAAACTAAATGCTAATATGATTCTTGGACCTGTAGTTTGAGAGAGAAGTGTTATTTTTGATAGAAATGCTGGAAAACCCACGTAAAGGAAAATTCCTAAGAAAACATATAAAGCGAACAGTAAATTTAATAATTTGTCCTGTTTTTTCTCAATAAAATTGACAATGAAATATAATATTAGGGGAATAGGGAAAAAGTCATATACTCTTGCGGCTTCACATAAATTATTTGAAAAATTAAATAAGTTGGGGATAAGTACTATATCATATTTTAAAGGTATTAAAGGTGAAATAATATAATCAGTTAATCTTAATAGTCCATCTAAGCCCCATCCTCCATTAAATTGTCTGGAACCGGGATAAACAGTATTTCTAACAATTTCAATACTATTGATTGACATACTAAAGAAATATGCAATGCTTATGCCGATTAATAAAAAGGATATTAATATTAAAATCAAATCTATTTTTGAATAGTGTGAATTTTCATGATTATCCCAAATCAGCCAAATTGCTAAAAATAAAAAAACATATGCTAAAGGAAACTGCCATGCAGGATATAATGCAAAAGCATAACCACAAGCTGTAAAAGCAAATAATAATGATAAAATAAATCTTTTTTTATAATTTTGTGTAGTTATATATTGATAGACAACTAAAACCGCTAGTTGCCCGAATATGAATATTTCTGCAATATAGTTCACTGCAAACCACCACTGCAGAATAGGGGAAAATGTCAATAAGAGAGCATAAGAAAGAGATAGAATTTTATCTTCTTTGGTAATCATCATTCCCATTTCAAATGAAACCAAAAAAAGCACTATTAACCTTCCCATCCAGAAAAAAGAGAGGCCTTTTGCTTGTGATAAAAATAGATATCCTAATTGAAATGGTCTAAAAATCATTAAAATATTCCACACGGGAGTACCATAAACAGCAAACATATCTGTTAAACTAGCTCTTGGAATCGGTGAAAAATAAGCAAAATTGCTAAAGTACTGGGATAATGCCAGTGGTGTTAAAACATTCCATTCATCACTGCGAATAGGTCTAACCACGCCTAATAATGTTTGGTGAGGTTTTCCACCTAATATTTCGTCCCACATACCAAATGAAGACCCATGAATTTCAAACAATACACACATTAAAA
>ODAI014435906.1_pt1 | contig 26436 bp, 20 predicted proteins | sample 1539321 | NCBI WGS metagenome assembly ODAI01 (sample SAMN02144231, study PRJEB22623) | gut metagenome | biome: sheep rumen | host: Ovis aries | place: New Zealand
AACATCATCGTGGCCCATGAGAACGAAAGGACCGTTCCCGTATTTGTGGTCAAAAGCAGGAAACAGGGATGTGAAGGCGCGGAGCAATCCCTCTCATGACGGGCTCCGAAAGCCGTACATGAGAAGGTTTTATATAAGAAAGAGGGCTTCCGAATCTGTAAAGGTCCGGAGGCCCTCTTTGCTTTTGTGCCCTGTATGCAGACCGGACGCAGGAAAAAACAATCCGGCAGGTGATAAAAGGCCGGCCGGCAGGTATAATAATAAAAGCTGCGGGGATCACGCGGACAGCCTGATGGAGCGGGATCCGGGAGCTGCTGGAGAAGACCGGCGCCCCTGTGACCTGGCAGGAGCAGGGCCGTACGCCGGAGGAAGTCCGGACCGCCTTTTACATGACCAAGGATATACGGGACAAGTATATAGGTTCCCGTCTGCTCTGGGATCTGGGCCTTCTGGAGGAGGCCGGGAACCGGCTCTTTCCGGATGAAAGACCGGTGGCTTATTTTACAGAGCCGGGGACAGAGGACTGACCATAAGGAAGCAGAGAGTATATGAATATTTTAAATCTGGAACATGTCAGCAAGCGCTATGTCTCCAGGCCCATCCTGACGGATGTTACGATCGGGATCGAGGACCGGGACCGGATCGGGGTCGTCGGAATCAACGGGACCGGCAAATCCACCTTTCTTTCCATCGTCGCCGGAACTGAGGAGCCTGATGAGGGGCAGGTCATCATGCGGTCGGGGCTGCGGATCTCCTGTCTGCCCCAGGAACCTGTCTTTGATGAGGGGAAGAGCCTGCTGGATAATATAGCGGACCGGACCGGGGACCGGGAGGAATACTGGGATACAGAAGGACGGGTGCGGAATATGCTGCTGCGTCTGGGAATCGACGATCCCGCCTGCAGTCCCCGCCATCTGTCGGGCGGCCAGAAAAAGCGGGCGGCCCTGGCGGCCGCCCTGCTTACGCCCTGCGATCTGCTGATCCTGGATGAGCCCACCAACCATCTGGATCTGGCCATGGTGACCTGGCTGGAGGAGTATCTGAAGAACTGGAAGAAAGCCCTGCTGCTGGTTACCCATGACCGCTATTTTCTGGACGCGGTCACCAATGAGACCATTGAACTGGACCGGGGCGGCGCTTTCCGCTATGACGGCGGTTATTCCGAATATCTGGACATGAAGCAGCAGAGACTGGATTATGCCCTGACGGCGGAACGCAGGATGGCCCAGCTTTATAAACAGGATCTGGCCTGGATGATGCGGGGGGCGCGGGCCCGGTCGACCAAGCAGAAGGCCCATATCCGCCGCTTTGAGGCCCTCCGGGACCGGGAAAAGATTGCGGAAGACCGGCAGGTGGAGCTGGCCTCTCTCCCTTCCCGGCTGGGCAATACGGTCATTGAAATCGAAGGAATCGGAAAAAGCTATGAGAACAGGAGGCTTTTCGGAGACTTTTCCTATCTGTTCGGTAAAACGGACCGGATCGGCATTATCGGGCCCAACGGCTGCGGCAAAACGACCCTGCTCCGCTGTATTACAGGGGAGACCGTGCCGGATGAGGGCCGGGTGACCATCGGACAGACGGTGCAGATCGGTTATTTTTCCCAGGAGAACGACATGCCGGATGACAGCCTGCGGGTCATTGATTTCATTCGGGAGACGGCCGAATATATACGCACACAGGACGGGCTGACCAGCGCTTCGGCCATGTGCGAGAAGTTCCTGTTCGATCCGGAAATGCAGTACGCGCCGGTCGGCAAGCTGTCCGGCGGCGAAAAGAGGCGGCTGTGCCTGCTCCGTGTCCTGATGGAGAATCCCAATGTCCTGGTCCTGGATGAACCCACCAATGACCTGGATATCCAGACTTTGCAGATTCTGGAGGATTATCTGGACCATTTCGCGGGCGTCGTCATCGCGGTCTCCCACGACCGTTATTTTCTGGACCGGGTCGCGACCCGGATCTTTGCCTTTGACGGCAGCAGTCCCCTGCTGCGGCAGAGCGAAGGCGGATTCAGTGATTATGTCAGACATTCCGGCGGTGTGCCGGGCGCCGGGGAGGCGGTCCTGTCTGCCCGGGAAGTCAGGAACGAAGCGCCTGACGGCGGGACGGCCGGGAAAGGATCCTCCCGGGATACCTGGAAAAAGGACCGGCCCAAAAAGCGCCTGTCCTATATGGAACAGCGGGAATATGACACCATTGAATCCGAGATCGGACAGCTGGAAGAGCGGATCGCAGATCTGGACCGGAAGATTCTGGAGGCGGCTTCGGATTTTGTAAAGCTGCAGGCGCTCACCGTGGAAAGAGAGGAGGCGGACGCCCTGCTGGAAGCGAAAATGGAGCGCTTTCTGGATCTGCAGGACATGGTGGATTCCTTCTCCTGACGTGCCGGGATACCGTGCGGACATGTTTCCGGGGACCGGTCCCGGAAAGAAAGGCTTTTTCTTCCATCAGAGCCTGAATATGATAGAATGGTGCGTGAAGAAAACTGAAAATATCGTTCCGGAGGAGGGAGACCGGAGATCCGGAAGGGAGCAAGGAGAGACATATGAATTATCGGGAAACAGCAAAGAAAGTCAAGGAAGCCAGCATTATTCTGGGCGCGCTGCCGGAAGCGGACCGCAACCGGGCCCTGCAGGCCATCGGCCGGGCGCTGATGGAACATAAGGAAGAGATTTTCGCCGCCAACCGGCAGGATCTGGAAAAAGGAGCGGATCTGCCGGCGCCGATCCTGGGCAGGCTGAAATTTGATGACCATAAACTGCAGGATGTCGTAGCGGGCATCGAGGGACTGGTCGGACTGGAGGATCCGGTCGCCAGGGTCCTGTTTGAAAGAGAACTGGATGAGGGACTGGTCCTGTCCAGGGTCACCTGTCCCATCGGCGTGATCGGGGTCATTTTTGAGTCCCGCCCGGACGCTCTGGTGCAGATCTCTTCGCTTTGTATCAAGAGCGGCAACGGTTCGATCCTGAAGGGCGGCAGCGAAGCCCTGCGGACCAACAAGGCCCTCTTTGATGTCATTTATCAGGCCGGGACCGCGGCAGGACTGCCGGAATATTTCACAGCCCTGATCGAAGACCGGGCCGGCATCAGCGAGATCATCAAATGCAGCGAGTCCATTGACCTGCTGATCCCCAGAGGATCCAACGCCTTTGTGAAATTCATCATGGACAATTCCGATATCCCTGTCATGGGCCACGCGGACGGCATCTGTCATGTTTATGTGGACAAAGACGCGGATCTGGACAAGGCGATTCCCCTGATCATAGACGCCAAGACCCAGTATGTGGCGGCCTGCAACGCGGCGGAGACCCTGCTGCTGCATAAGGATATCGCGGAGGAGGTCATGAAGCGGCTCCCCGGCGCTTCGGAGACAGCTGTGGAGTATATTCCGGCCGCTTCCGAGGAGGATTTCCGGGAGTATCTGGATTATAAGATGACGGTTAAAGTCGTGGAAGATGTCCGGGAAGCCATTGCCCATATCAATCATTACGGATCCCACCATACGGATTCCATTGTTACGGAAAACGCGGCGGCGGCGGACCTGTTCCAGAATCTGGTGGACAGTGCCGGCGTATACTGGAATGCCTCTACCCGCTTCGCGGACGGTTTCCGGTACGGATTCGGGGCGGAGGTAGGCATCAGCACCGGCAAGATGCCGCCCAGGGGCCCGGTCGGCCTGGATGGTCTGGTGACCTATAAATACAAGCTGAAAGGAAACGGCCATATTGTCGGGGATTATGCCTCCGGGAAGCGGTCTTTCCATTTCAGGGAGCTGTAAAAAAGCGGGATGGCCAGTCCTGCTGCCTGTAAAGTACACAAAGCGGAAAAGAAAGCAAGATTTGGCTACTTATAGATGTTATTTTGGCATGCACAGGGGAGCGGCATCCGATATAATCACAATTGTTCAAGGGAAACGCAACAGCCCTTTAACATACATGATAACCCCCCTTTTATTATCATAACCCTCCCCCTATGAGACTCCGCAGCGATCCCCCGTCGCAGGCGGAGTCTTTCATATTATATTTTCTTTTTTTTGCCGCATTCCCAGTATCTGTCGTAGTCTGTTTATTCCCAAACAGTTCGTTGTTTTTTCCAATGATTTACGATACAATTACTTCGTATACCCGCAGGACCCCTGCGGAATTTCCGAATGCCCGAAGGCAAGGAGGTGTTCAGTTGGATACGAAAAAAGTCGTGGACGATCTGACAGATGTCGGGGCGGATATTCTGGGAGCAGTCACTGAAGCGATCAACAGTAATGATTACAGTAACCTCAGCAGGACCATCAATGAATCCCTCGGATCCGTCGTCAGGAATTATACAAACGGAAGCGTAAATGAAAAAGGATATGGTGATGTCAGAAGAGGAACCGGCGCGTATACCCCTTACAGACAGGCGGCCAGGGCGAAAAGACAGCAGGAGACTGTCGCCCCCTTCATGTCGAAAAGGGTCAGCAGGATGACCGGTTCGGGCGGACAGGTCGCGGGTATTCTGGGAATGACCGCAGGCGTGACACTGGCGGCGATCTTCGGAATCATCGGCCTGAGCTTTGAGCTGGGAGGCATGGCCGTCGGCGCGGCGCTGGGCGCGCTTATCTTCGGCGGATCTCTGGCCGGCTATATCATGTCCGGTAAAAAACGCAAACTGGTCAAACAGTATTATGAATACGCCAGGATCATCGGCGAGGATGAGTATATCACCATTGAAGAACTGTCCGACAAGACGGGCAGATCCAGAGACCAGATCCTGGATGATCTGGAACAGATGTCCAAACAGGGCATGCTGCCCCAGGTCTGGTATGACAGCGACAAGACTACGCTGATTCTGACCAGAAATGTATATGATCAGTATAAGCAGACAGAAAGCTACAGGCAGGATCTCGTAAAACAGGCACAGGAAGAGGCTGCCACATGGGGCAATATTTCCGGTGATGTCAAATCGATCATAGAAGAAGGCAATAACTACAAAGACAAGATCCATCAGTACAATAAGGAAATCGATGACGAGGTCATGTCGGATAAGCTGAGCCGGCTGGAAGAGATCATGAACCGGATCTTTGAGCAGGTCAGGAAACAGCCGGATACTGCGCCCAAGCTGCGCAAGCTGATGCAGTATTATCTGCCTACGACGACAAAACTGCTGGAGGCATATATAGAGCTTGACAGACAGCCGGAGGCAGGGACCAATATCACCCAGACCAAAAAAGAGATCGAGGATGTCCTGGATACGATCAATGACGCCTTTGAACAGCTGCTTGACAGCATGTTTGAAGATATGGCGTGGGATATTTCCTCGGATATTTCGGTCATGAAGTCCATGATGAACCAGGATGGACTGGTCCAGGAACAGGGGCTGGGACAGGTGCAGGAACAGGGTCAGTAACAGTACCGGTTTACAGACACTTACAGGCGGCAGATATACAGAACAATATTTATTTAACCGTATATTTATAAAATTTAGAAGGGACAGATTATTATGGAAGACAATTTTGCACAGTTCACATCCGCAGGCCCTACGCTTTCCTTTGACGAAGACCCCGCCCCTGCTCCCGCGCCTGTATTGGAGCAGGCTGCCGAGCAGCCGGAACCGGAAGCCAACGGTCTTTCCGAAGCCGAGCTGAAGCAGGTCGATGACTTTGTCAAAAGGATCGATATCAGCAACTCTCAGGCAGTCATGAATTATGGCGCCGGCACCCAGAAGAAGATGGCTGATTTTACAGAGAAGGCGCTGGACAATGCCAGGTCCAAGGATCTGGGAGAAGTGGGCGAAATGATTACCAGCCTGCTGGGCCAGTTAAAGGGCCTGAACCAGGAGGAGGAAGAAAAAGGTTTTCTGGGATTCTTTAAGAAGGGCACCAACAAGCTCAACAACATGAAGGCCAAATACGCGGAGGTCGAGACCAACGTTACGGCTATTTCCAATGAGCTTGAGAAGCATCAGATCCAGCTGATGAAGGATGTGGCGGTTCTGGATCAGATGTATGAACTCAACCTCAATTATTTCAAGGAACTGTCCATGTATATTCTGGCCGGCAAGAGAAAGCTCAAACAGGCCAGGGAGACTGAGCTTAAAGCCCTGCAGGAAAAGGCCCAGAGGACCGGCCTGCAGGAGGATGCCCAGGCGGCCAGGGACTATTCTGAAATGTGCGACCGCTTCGAGAAGAAGCTGTATGATCTGGATCTGACCCGTATGGTCGCCATGCAGACCGGTCCCCAGATCCGGATGATCCAGAACTCCAATACCGTCATGGCGGAAAAGATCCAGTCCACGATCGTCAATACCATCCCGCTCTGGAAGAACCAGATGGTCATCGCCATCGGCCTGAAGCACTCCACGGACGCGGCCAAGGCCCAGAGAGAGGTTTCTGATATGACCAATGAGCTGCTCAAGAAGAACGCGGAATCTCTGAAGATCGCTACGATCGAGAGCGCCAAGGAGGCAGAGCGCGGTATTGTAGACATGGAGACCCTCAAGCATACGAACGAGATGCTGATCTCCACCATGGATGAAGTACTGACCATTCAGAGCGAAGGTAAACAGAAACGCCGTGAAGCGGAAGCGGAACTGGCGCAGATCGAAGATCAGCTCAGGGCCAAGCTCCTGGAGGCTTCCAAACGCTGACGCGGCAGCAGGAAGATTTAGAAGGGCAGGATTATAGAAAATGAAACGCAGATTAGCAAAGCTTCTGACGATTCTTCTTACAGTGTCTGCCATATCAGGGGCGGAAGTGGTTTCCGCCGCCGCTGCCGCCCCGGCTCCCGGGCGGGTTATGGCAGCAGAGACAGACATGCCGGATGCCGCCGCTGTCGCAGAGACCGTGGAGGAAGCTGCGGAAGACCCGGTGCCGGAAGAGCCTGTGATCGGTGATACGGACGTACCGGCCGATCCGATGGCAGATCTGGAACAGCAGGAAGAGAAAAAGGAAGAGCAGGCGGGTGAAACCGCCGTCGAAGGCATGACCGAAGAAGCCGCCACAGAAGCGGCCACAGCGGACGAGGCGGCAGTTCCGGCGGAAGAGATCACGGAATCGGAAGAGGACGCGGCTGCCGCGGAGACGGAAACAGCTGCCGAAGAGCTTACCGAAGAGGAGCTGGAAGAACTGGCTGCCTCCAAAATCAAAAAAGAAGGCTGGTACAAAGTCAACGGCATGAGCAGGTACTATTATCTGACTTCTGCCGGAACATATACCTATGCCAAAAACAGATGGTTCGAGACCGAAAAGAACATGTGGCATTATTTTGACAGTAAGGGCCAGTCCTATCATAAGAAGGCTGCTTACATCAATAATAAGACCAGGTTCACTTCCGCCAGCCGGTTCGGCGGCAAAAAAGTCACATTCGGTGTAGGCAGGGTCTATTTCTCCAAAAACGGGGCGGCTCTGGTCAATGGCGTAAATACCGATAAAAACGGATATGTTTACCGTAACGGCAGCTGGATGTTCATTTACCCCTCCAGCAATACGGCGGCCAGCGGCTGGTGCCTGATGAATAACGGCTGGCACTATTTTGATCCCTCGACCAATCTGACCGTGCTGGGCAACAGCCAGGGCTGGAAAAAGGTGACCGCCTCTTATAAGGGAAAACAGACATCTCCCAACGGCCGGATCACCCAGTCTGTCAATATCAAGGCAGGGACCCATCATTTTACCAAATACGGTGTTGTAGCCATTAAGTGCTGGAGAAAGATCGGCAATATGTCCTTCTATTTCGGCGCGGACGGCATCCAGTATACCGGCTGGCACAGAATGAGCGCGGGCTGGTATTACTTCTCAAAGAACGGTACCTATAAGGGCTGGCACAAGATCGGAAAGACCGTAAAGGTCACGGATAAAAATCCTTCGACCGGCAAAAAGGAAACCATTACCGTCGCGGCCGGCAGCCACTATTTCACGTCCAAAGGCGTTTATGTCTACAACAAGTGGTATACCGTGAACGGCTGCAAGTTCTTCTTCAAGGCCAACGGCCTGCAGGCGCTGGGCTGGTGGAAGCTGGGGAGCCGCACTTACTACATCACCAAAAAGAAGGGCGCCCTGAAGGGACGGCAGAAGATCAGCGGCAAAGAATATTATTTCAACCCGGACGGCGTCATGCAGACCGGCTGGCAGAGCATTAACGGTTCCTGGTATTATTTTAATTCCAAGGGAGTCATGCGGAAAAATACCAGTGTGAACGGCGTATGGCTGGGCAGCAGCGGCAGGGCCCAGTCCTCGGGGTCGGAGTTTTCCATGATGATGAAGGCCCAGGGACTGTCCAGTCCGACAAACTACCTGATTCTGGTCAACCGGTCCACCCATCGTGTCGGAATCTATAAAGGCAGCAAGGGCCACTGGTCAGAAGTTAAATATTTTGCCTGCGGGGATGGCAAGTACAGTACCCCTACTGTAGAAGGCACTTTCTACCGGGGCATCCGTATGCTCTACTTTGATTCCGGTTCGGCCAGATGCTGGTACGCGACCCAGATCTGGGGCAATTATCTGTTCCACTCGGTGCTTTACAGCCAGGAAAGTTATCCCAGAACGGTCATAGACGGGACACTGGGAGCAGGCGTCTCCCATGGATGCGTCCGTCTACAGGTAGACAACGCCAGATGGATCTATAATAATATCCCGTCAAATACCAAAATCGTGATCTATCACTGACCATCGTTATCAAATCCGGCGGAAGCCGCGGCCTGCCTGAGATGCAGGATGCGGCTTCCGTTTTTTCTGTGCCGCTGAACAAAGGAGGGAATCTGCATAAAATATCTCTTATATGTTGTGAAAATCGGTACTTTTCAGTGGCATAAAAGCGTTATGAGTTGTATTATAGATTATGTTGGTGATGTATACATTTGTCGTTTGCCAGATATGCATCCCCACCGTCGGAAGACTGTGTCCGGGGCAGGCTCAGATGCGCCGGTTAATATGTTTTCCGGCCGTATTGACACAGAAGTATCCCTCAGATTGAAAAGGAGGAGTATTGAATGAAACGCAGAATTTCACTGTTACTTGCAGTCATTATGACCGCGGCGACAGTCGCGGCTGCCAGCGTGGACATCAATGCCGCTGAGACAGGCAATGACGCATCGGCAGGCCAGACCGTTGTTGAAGAGACAAAGGAAGAAGAGGAAGCAGAACCGGTTCCGGCAGCAGAGGAAGAAGAACCCAATGAACCTGAGGCGGCAGAGGAGACCGGAGAAAAGGTCGAGGAAGCGGAAGCGGCAGATACCGGCATCGAAGAGACTGTAACAGAACCCGAAGAAGAGATTGCCGGAACGGAAGAGACAGCCGGGGAAGCAGTCGAAGAAATCACGGAAAATACAGAGGAATCCGCGATCGCTGCTACAGAAGCTGCTGTAGAAGATGAGACCCAGACAGAGGAAGAGATCAATCTTGACGAACTCGATGCCCTTATGGCATCCATCGTAACTGCGGAAGGCTGGTATGGTACGGGCAAAGGCTTCTCCAGATATTATTACAAGAACAGCAGCGGAAATTTTGTTTACGCGAAAAATCAGTTCTTTGAGACTGGCAAAAACGCGTGGCATTATTTTGATAAATACGGCAGATCCTACCATAAAGTGGCCACCTATTATAACAACAGCAAGTCAGTTACCGTGACAGGCCATGTTTCCGGCAAAAAGGTCACCTTTGGCAAAGGCCGCATCTATTTTAAGGACAGCGGCCTTATTTATCTGAACGGCGTCAACACAGATAAGAACGGTTATGTTTACAAGAACGGCAGCTGGATGTTCATTTATCCCAAGACCAACGTTGCGGCCAGCGGCTGGTGCCTGATGAACAACGGCTGGCATTATTTCGATCCTACTACCAACCTGACCGTACTCGGCAACAGCCAGGGCTGGAAGAGCATCAACGCAGCATATAAGGGAACACAGACATCTCCCAACGGTAAACTGAAGGAGACCGTCAATATCAAGGCCGGCACCCATCATTTCTCAAAGACAGGTGTCCTTGCCCGTAAATGCTGGCGCAAGATCGACAATATGTCCTTCTATTTTGACGCCTACGGCATCCAGTACAGCGGCTGGCACCGGATGGAAGGCGGCTGGTACTACTTCACAAAGACCGGCACCTACAAAGGCTGGCATAAGACGACCAAGGCTGTAACCAAGACAGATACCGATCCCAAGACTGGTAAGAAAGAGACCATTACCGTAGCGGCCGGTTCTCACTATTTCACCGACAAGGGCGTTTATGTCTATAACAAATGGTATACAGTAAACGGCTGCAAATTCTTCTTCAAGAACAACGGCCTGCAGGCTCTGGGCTGGTGGAAACTCGGCAAGAGCACATGGTATATTACCAAGACCAAAGGTGCCCTGAAGGGTATGCAGACGATCGACAAGAAGAAATATCTCTTTGATACCAGCACCGGCGTTATGAAGACCGGCTGGCAGCAGTACAAGGGCAGCTGGTACTATTTCAACGCCAGCGGCGTTATGCAGGTAAACAAGACGGTTGACGGCGTCCGCCTGGGCAAGGACGGCAAGGCTGATGTAACAGGTACCAAGATGAGCATGATCATCAAAGCCCAGAAGTACTCCTCAGGTACCGGTTATCTGGCTCTGGTCAACAAGGACGCCCATAAGTGTGCGATCTTCAGAGGCAGCAAGGGTAACTGGAAGCTGGTCAGATACATGACCTGTACGGTAGGCGCATGGGAAGGCGGACATTCCAGAACTCCTTCCGGTGAATTTACGACCAGATTCAGAAGCTACAGAGTCACCTTTACACAGTCTACCTGCTTCTACTGCACATATGTAAGCGGCGGATTCTATTTCCACTCCATCCTGTATGAAAAATATTCATCAGGCCCTTACAGCGTGCTGGACGGCTCCCTGGGTATCCACATTTCCCACAGCTGTGTAAGACTGTCCCTGGACAACGTAAGATGGATCTATAACAACATGCCTCTTTACACCAAAGTCGTTACCTACGGCAGATAAACGGCATACGGAGTGATTCAAATCTCAGAAATACAAAACACCCGCGGCAGCGCCGCGGGTGTTTTTTTTGGGCGTGCCGGCCGGCACGCTCTTTTTGATTATTCATTTCGATGTTATAGCAGGTTCAGAAATGATATCTGGAAATAATGATCCCGATAATGATAATCGCCACGCCGATGACCTTTCGGCGGGAGATTTTTTCTTTCAGAATAAAATATCCCATGAGAAAGACCCAGATAAATATGGTAGCTGTAATACAGGGCATGACAGACATAGGTACGTGGATCAGAGCAATCTGATTGATGGCCAGTGTCAGAAAAAGGAGCCCGTAAGACAGGATCACTCTCCAGTTGAGAAACTTCCAGATAAAGCTCTTATTTGTGGTCTGATTGGCCTGCATCTTCAGCAGGATCTGGCTGAAGGCAGAAAGGAAAGTACCCAGGATGGCCAGACCATAGCAAAGCTGGGGAGAAAAAAGCTCAGAACTCATCAGACATACTCACCACCATTCCAATTGTAATAACCACGATTCCGATGATCTGCTGCAGAGTGATTGTTTCACCGAATATCAGGATGGCCCAGACAAAAATCAGGATATAACTGATACCTCTGCGCAGATAAGCTGTTGTCAGAGGAAGACGTTCCAGAATCAGCTGCCATATGACTGCGTAGACGCCAAGCAGGACGACCGCGATGATGAACCAGACGAAATAGCCGGTGGAAAGAAATCCGTATCTGCCGCCGATCTTCAGGCAGGCGCTGGTCAGACTTTCCAGAAATATAGCAATAAAGGCCAGGATAAAGACATTCCGCTTGTTATCCAGAAAATGATTCATGCGCCGGCCTCCTTGTCCCGCCGGCTGCGGCCGGGCGCGTTATAGGTCTGGCGGATCACGAACTGGGGCGAATTATTGAGAGATATATAGATCCTGCCGATGTATTCGCCGATCAGTCCCAGCATGAACATGATCATACCGCCGATAAACAGGAGCATGGCCATCAGGGAGCTGTAGCCGATGGCTGTGGTCGGGACCAGCAGCTTATGAACGACCGTATAGATGACCATCAGGGCGCCCAGAAAGGCAAAGAGCATGCCGCAGGTAGTCGCGATCCGCAGAGGTTTTACGGAAAAAGCGGTAAAGCTGTTGAGCCAGAGTGCGAATGACCTGCGGAAATTGTAATGGCCGACGCCAATTGTACGTTCCCGTTCTTCCATTTCCACGTTGCAGACCCGTTTGGTGGACCGCAGCATCAGGCCGGACATATAAGGGTAGGGATTGGTATATTTAATAATCTCGTCACGGACAAATTTCCGCATGACAGAGAAATTGGAGAATTTCAGATCCCTGGATTTACCCAGCAGCCAGGTGGCCACGCTGTCATTGACATAGGAACCGAAGTTCTTGAAGCCGGACTGTTTCTTTTTGGGATATTTGGCAATGGCAACATCGTAATTGCCTTCTGTCAGCGGCGCCATCAGGTCCCAGAGCCGGTCGGCCGGACACTGCTGGTCATCATCTATAAAGACGACATAATCCCCTTCCGCGAAATGACAGCCGCACATCAGCGCGTTATGACGGCCGCCGTTCTTGGCCAGGTCGACTGCGATGACCTTCGGGTCAGCAGCCGCATATTTGCGGAGTACGTCCATGACACCGTCCGGGGAGCAGTCGTTTACAGCTATGATCTGATAATCGAATGCCGGCTTCTGACGGACAATATCCCGGAGCTCATCAATGACCAGGCCTACAGAACCTTCGCTGGCGTAGCAGGGAATAATAAAACTAATCAGTTCTTGTTGTTTGTTCAATGGTTCAGTCCTTCTTAAAATATTCTTTGACCAGGCGGATGACCGTCTGCAGGTCCTCTTCTGTCATTCCGTAGTACAGGGGGAGACGGACCAGCCGGTCGCTTTCGCTGGTGGTATATCTGTCCTTACCGTGGAAGCGGCCGAAACGATAGCCGGCCGGGGAGGAATGAAGGGGTACATAGTGGAAAACGCAGGAGACCCCGTTCGCTTTCATATATCGGATGAAATCTGTGCGCTCGGCCAGATCCCGCAGTTTGATATAGTACATATGGGCGTTATGGACACAGTCCGCCGGAACGGTGGGCTGTTCGATCCTGCCTGCTTCCGCCAGAGGGCGGAGAGCCTCATGGTAGGTATTCCAGACGTGCAGGCGGGCCTCATTGATCATGTCAGCCTGCTGCAGCTGGGCCCAGAGATAAGCGGCGTTCATGTCGCTGGGCAGATAGCTGCTGCCGTAATCGACCCAGGTATATTTGTCGACCTGGCCGCGGAAGAAGCGGGCACGGTTGGTACCCTTTTCGCGGAGAATTTCGGCTGCTTCCAAAGCCCATGCATGGTTAATGACCAGAGCGCCGCCCTCTCCCATGGAATAATTCTTGGTCTCGTGGAAAGAATAGCAGCCAAAGTCGGCGATGGTACCCAGCGCCCTTCCTTTATAGGTGGACATCACACCCTGGGCAGCATCTTCAATGACTTTAAGCTTGTAACGGGCTGCAATATCCATAATGGTATCCATTTCGCACGCGACGCCCGCGTAATGGACGGCGATGATGGCTTTGGTGCGGCCGGTGATGGCATCCTCGATTTTGGTCTCATCAATGTTCATGGTATCCGGACGGACATCCACAAATACAGGCACGGCGCCGGTCAGGACAACGGCGGTCGCGGTGCTGGAAAAGGTATAGCTGGGGAGAATGACTTCATCCCCGGCTTTCAGACCGCACAGGAGCGCTGCCATTTCAAGGGCAGAGGTTCCGCTGGTCGTCAGGAGGACCTTGCTGGCCTTGAAACGGTCTTCGATCCAGGCGTGGCATTTCTTTGTAAAAGCGCCGTCACCGCAGATCTTATGGGCGTCGACTGCTTCCTGGACATATTTCATTTCTGTTCCGATATAAGGAGGGACATTAAAAGGTATCATAAACTCTCTCTTTTCTTTAAACTGGTGCAGGGAGCAGAAGGCAGGAATGGACTTCCGTTCCGAAAGCCGCGTCAGGAAAGGTCCGGATCAATTATCAAAATCTCCGACACAGACAACGACCATGTCTCCCACATCCCATATTTCATAGGCGTGCATTCCCCGGGCCTGACAGCCGTTCCAGTATTTGCTGTAGGCCTCGGATTCAACATCTTCAAAAACATCTATATCATATCCAAAATAGGACAGATATTCATCCATCAGCTGTCCTTCGAACTGCCTTCTGTAGAACTCTATGGCAGAGGACAGGTTGGTGTCAACATATTTGACATGGGTCTCGGTATAACCGGGATCGATGATCTCCCTTGCCTGAAAATACAGGCGGCCGTTCCAGCTGTCCGGATCCACTGTAATCTGGCGGTCTGTCCAGCGGCTGTAATGGGTGGGGCCGACAAAGGTCACTTTGCGGCCATAGTACTGGGAGACCAGGGTCTGTCCCAGCATGCGGATCTGCGCCGCTTCATTCTCAGACCGCAGGTTATCCAGGGACAGGATCATGTTCAGGTAGGCGCTCTGCCGCCAGCACAGGAAGAGCAGTATCAGTACGGCCCCCCTGTAGACGCCCCGGGGAGCTGACTGGAATTTCGCCAGCAGCAGATACAGGGTGAAGCCTGTAAAGACCGTCAGGGTCAGGGCTGTCCGGTAAGGCATGGGCGTGCCCTGGATCAGGGTCTGGAAGAACAGGGACAGTCCGATAAAGAATCCCAGCAGCAGGGGCAGCAGACTCTTTCTGCGGACACAGAGTACAATAACCATGATTATAAAGAGAATCACGCAGATGTCAAATATTGTGATCGGAAAATAAACAAGACCGTTCACGCCGTACCATCTGGCGGATTTCCGGACCAGGGTAACAAGCTCTTTACGGGTCAGAGGCCAGGCAATCTGGGTGTCTCCCCGGAAGGAACGCTCCAGGTGCAGCAGGAGCATGATCGCCTTGCCGACCGCGAACTTGATAACAACGCCCAGGATCAGAGGCAGGGCAAACACCAGTCCCTCCGGGAACCAGCCATAAGCTTTATAAAGACCCTTTTCCTGTACGCAGTATTTATAGAAAAGGATGCAGAGGACGGCCGTCACGTATACGAACATGAGCGACTCGCCGCTGGCAGCCACAAAAGCAAGAATAAGAGAGTGCCAGAGCAGGCTCTGCCAGGTAAATTTGGGGCGGCATACCTGACTGAGCAGTACCAGGGCGACCAGCATGAAGCAGCCGGGCACGATAATTGTGGCACCGCAGGTGTATTCCCAGATTTCATTGATCAGGGGATAGGTAATCAGAAGGCCTGCCGTAACGGTATAGGTCCAGACATTTTTCCGGTCTCCGGTCAGGTGGTACAGGACGCAGCAGGCCAGGGCGGCTGCCAGCATCATGAAATGAATGGACAGGAATTTGTCCAGATAAGGGGTGCATATGGCATAGGTAGTCATCTTTTTCCAGATTACGCCGCCCCAGCGGTATTCGCTGAGCCAGATATTGCCGTCAACATAGAGTTCCGTGGCCAGGTCATCTATGCTGACAGTCCGGTTCATGATGGAGAAGCCAAAAGAAGCCCAGGTCAGGAAAAAGACCGGCATCCAGAAGCGTTTCTTTCTGCCAATATCGTTATAAAAATTTTTCAGGACCTGTTTCATATAAATAAGAGTTTCCTTTCTGTTCTAATATATGCCAGTCACTGCATAAAATACATACAGTTAATAACATTATACTATCAGACGGACCGGATTTTAATCCGTTTTTTCAAAGCCGGCCCAGTATTTCATAAAATGTTAAGGATATTTCACAGTATATACATGTTTTTTTTCGTAATCTGCGTTACAATAGGAGAGGTTGATATAGTAGTTATATAACAGGTAACAATATTATATATGTGGAGGAATCCTATGAAAGAAATAAAACCACCCCGGAAATCGTTAATGATTTACTGGGTTACCGTCATTGCCGTTATCCTGCTCTTTAATGTGTTTGTGGAGCCCATGCTCAGTTCTGTCAGCATCAAGGAGGTGGATTACAATACCTTCATTACCATGACAGAAGAGAAGAAGATCGCGGAAGTCGAGATTGCCGGCAATCAGATCCTGTTCAAAGACCAGGAGGGCAATTATTATAAGACCGGCCCCATAGAGGACCCCGGTCTGGTAGACCGCCTGCATGAGAACGGCGTTGCCTTTAAGAGCCAGATCATACAGCAGGCATCTCCGATCATGACCTTTGTGCTGAACTGGGTCCTTCCCATGGTCATCTTTTTTGCTGTCTACCGGATGCTGTCCAAACGGATGATGGACAAGATGGGCGGTGCCAATTCCATGATGTTCGGCATGGGCAAAAGCAACGCCAAAGTGTATGTCAAATCCACGGAGGGAATCCGTTTCTCGGACGTGGCCGGAGAAGAGGAAGCCAAGGAAAACCTGCAGGAGATCGTGGAATATCTGCATGATCCCGGCAAATATAAGGAGATCGGTGCCTCCATGCCCAAGGGCATTCTGCTGGTGGGCCCTCCCGGAACCGGTAAGACCATGCTGGCCAAGGCCGTGGCCGGAGAAGCCAGTGTGCCCTTCTTTTCCATGTCCGGTTCGGAATTCGTCGAGATGTTCGTCGGTATGGGCGCCTCCAAGGTAAGGGATCTCTTCCGGCAGGCCAAGGAAAAAGCGCCATGCATCGTATTTATTGATGAGATCGACGCCATCGGCAAAAAGCGTGATTCCGGAAATTTCGGCGGCAATGACGAAAGAGAACAGACCCTGAACCAGCTGCTGACGGAAATGGACGGCTTTGAAGAGAATCTGGGCGTCGTTATTCTGGCGGCCACCAACCGTCCGGAATCCCTGGATCCGGCCCTGACCCGTCCGGGACGTTTTGACAGGCGCGTGCCGGTTGAGCTGCCCGACCTGAAAGGCCGTGAGGATATCCTCCGGGTCCATGCCCGTAAGATCAAAGTAGCTGAGGATGTGGATTTCAACAAGGTAGCCAGAATGGCAGCCGGCGCTTCCGGCGCGGAACTGGCCAACGTCGTCAATGAAGCGGCCCTGCGGGCCGTCCGGGACGGCAGGAAATATGCCACCCAGGCCGATCTGGAGGAGAGCATCGAGGTCGTTATTGCCGGCTATCAGAAGAAGAACGCCATTCTGTCCGATAAGGAAAAGCTGATCGTGTCCTATCATGAAATCGGCCATGCGCTGGTGGCAGCCATGCAGACCCATTCAGCTCCGGTACAGAAGATCACGATCATACCCCGTACTTCCGGCGCTCTGGGCTATACCATGCAGGTCGAGGAAGAGGGCAATCATTACCTGATGAGCAAGACAGAAATGGAAAATCAGATCGCCACCCTCTGCGGCGGCCGCGCGGCGGAGGAGGTAGAGTTCGGCTCCATCACCACCGGCGCTTCCAATGATATTGAAAGAGCCACCCGGATGGCCAGATCCATGATCACCCGTTACGGGATGAGTGATGATTTCGGCATGGTCGCCCTGGAAACGGTCAACAACCAGTATCTGGGCGGAGATACCTCTCTGGTATGTTCCGCAGAGACCGCGGCCCTGATTGACAGGAAGGTCATTGAACTGGTCCGGACCCAGCATGAGAAGGCCCGGCAGATCCTGACCGACAATAAATACATTATGGATGCTCTGGCAGAGTATTTATATAAGAAGGAAACCATCACCGGCGATGAATTTATGCTGATCATCCGGGAACAGACCCGTCAGAGACAGCTGGATGTCCGACAGGCTATTGCGATTCCGCCTGCCGGGGAGGCCGGGCCTGCGGAAGAGTCCGGACAGGCAGAGGCTGGCGCGCCGGAGGAGACCTGAACCGGGACAGGACAGGTACAGAAGCCGGGTACTGCTGCCGGGATTTCCCTCAATGGTCTGAAAAGAATTGTCTTAAAGAAGCCGATATGATATCATACTTGTCGAAAAACAAGTAACAGATCATTGTTAGATCACTGCAAAAGGAGTGAAAAAATGACAGAGCAGACAATTGAATTCAGATATGATACACAGCTGTTGATCGAAGGCGAGAACCTGGACGAGGATGAGATTTTTGATTATATCTCCGAGCATTTCGAAGGTGACAGCCTGCTGGCAGTAGGCGATGAGGATCTGATCAAGATCCATTTCCATACCAACGAGCCCTGGAAGATCCTGGAATACGGCAGGAGCCTGGGCGAGATTTATGATATCGTTGTGGAGGATATGGACCGCCAGAGCAGAGGCCTGAAAGGCTGACATACAGACACACGAAAACGGAGCCTGCGGGCTCCGTTTTTTACTGCGTTTTTCTTTTCTCCATACGCTGACGGTCGCATTCGATCCATTCATCCAGCGTCAGAGGCGTATAGTCAGAATACATGCAGAAGCAGTTGATCAGGTTACAGGGAATATGGAAGGGATGGCCGCTGCGGTCATAGCGGACCGTGGACCGGATCTTTTCCTGGAAGTCTTCGATCAGGCGCTGATCGACGGTATCATGGACATGGCCGTAGAGCATGTAAGTCTGGGGACGGCCGTCTTCCATCAGCTTGTACTGACCGTTATAGCAGAGGATCGGATAATGGCAGAGGATGACTTTACGGCGGTTGTCACGCAGCTCTGTATAGGGCCGGATCCATTTGAAGCGGGAAGTGCTGTAGCCTTTTTTGGTCCCGTACCGGTCATGGTTGCCCTGGATCAGGCAGAGATGACCGTTGAGCTGCTCCAGAAGCGCCGTACTCTCCTCTGCGGTTCCGAAGGACAGATCCCCAAGAATAATGACTTCATCATTCCATCGGACTTTTTGATTCCATTTCTCAATCATATAGGCGTTCATTTCCGTCACATCGGCAAACCCTCTGCAGTCCATCTGGTGATTGATGTTGGCGTGATAGAAATGACAGTCGGCGATATAGTATCTCATAATGTACCGGTCCTTTTTGACAGGTCTGCGCCTGCCGCCGGAAGTTTCCATACAGCGGATGCGCGCATATATGTTTAGAATAGCAGACAGATTTCTGAATGGCAAGGTAAATGGCGGATCTGTCAAGACATATGTACGGATAGGAATACAGGAGCGTAAAATAGTCCGGGAAAAGAGGTGTTGGCAGTTGACAATACCCCTCTGGGGTATATAATAAGGAAGGATACCCCGGAGGGGTATAATTGGTTTACAGAAGAAAGAAACGTCCGGCCGGCAGGGAATACCCGCGCCGTCTGGCGCAGCACCATATAGCTGTCGATCAAGAAAGGAAGGAAAAAGATGTCCGGTGAGCATGTGAATGACCATACAGAGATTCCGGCCGGAAGCGACGTCCCGGGAACGGAACAGGAAAACGGCTGCTGCGGCAGTGACCGTCATAAAGTCAGGTCTGAAAAGGAATACAGGGATCTGATGAACCGGCTGAGCCGGATTGAGGGACAGGTAAGGGGCATCCGCAGAATGCTGGAGGATGACGCGTACTGTATTGATATCCTGACCCAGGTATCCGCTGCCAACGCAGCACTGAACAGTTTCAGTAAAACACTGCTGGCCAATCATATCCGGACCTGCGTCGCGGAAGATGTACGGGAAGGCCATGAGGAGAAGCTGGATGAGCTGCTGAAGACTCTTCCCAAACTGATGAAATAAGGTTTTTCCGGGCAGAAAGTAAGGAGGAAAGATGGAACAGTATACAGTAACGGGCATGAGCTGCGCTGCCTGCCAGGCCCGTGTTGAAAAAGCGGTGCGGAAGGTACCGGGCGTGACGGACTGCAGTGTCAGTCTGCTGACCAATTCCATGGGCGTAGAAGGGACTGCTTCCCCGGAACAGATTATTGCGGCTGTGGAAAATGCCGGCTATGGCGCCGGGATCCGGGGCGCCGGCGATACCCGGAAAAGGGGCAGTCTGTCTGCACGGATTGCGGAAGAAGAGGAAGCCCTGCGGGACAGGACAACGCCGGTCCTGAAGAAACGGCTGCTGGCTTCGGTGGGATTTCTGCTGGTCCTGATGTATTTTTCCATGGGACATATGATGTGGAACTGGCCCCTGCCGCCCTTTTTTGAAAACAACCATGTGGCTATGGGCCTGGTGCAGCTGCTGCTGGCGGGCATTATCATGGTCATCAACCAGAAATTTTTTATCAGCGGTTTTAAGAGCCTCTTTCATGGGGCGCCCAATATGGATTCGACCATCGCTCTGGGATCCGGTGCGGCTTTTATTTACAGTACGGTCATGCTGCTGGCAATGACCCGGGCGCAGGCGGACGGAGACAGCGCCAAAGTCATGGAATATATGATGGAGTTCTATTTTGAATCCGCAGCCATGATTCTGACCCTGATCACCGTCGGGAAGATGCTGGAATCCTATTCCAAAGGCAAGACGACCAATGCGCTCCGGAGTCTGATGAAGCTGGCTCCGGAGACAGCCACTGTGATCCGGGACGGCGCGGAGATGACAGTCCCGATTGACGACGTCCGGGAGGGAGATATTTTTACCGTCAGGCCCGGTGAAAATATACCGGTCGACGGTATTATTCTGGAAGGCAGCAGTGCTGTTAATGAGGCGGCCCTGACCGGAGAGAGCATTCCTGTGGACAAGGAGGAGGGAGACAGTGTTTCGTCGGCTACGCTGAACCAGTCAGGCTTCCTCAAATGCCGGGCCACCCGGGTCGGAGAGGATACTTCCCTGGCCAGGATCATTTCCATGGTCTCGGATGCCGCCGCGACCAAGGCGCCTGTCGCCAGGCTGGCGGATACGATCTCCGGCTATTTTGTACCGGCCGTCATCGGAATCGCGCTGGTGACCCTGGCCGCCTGGCTGCTGGCCGGACAGACGCCCGGCTTTGCCCTGGCAAGGGCCATCTGTGTGCTGGTGGTCAGTTGTCCCTGCGCACTGGGGCTGGCCACGCCGGTCGCCATCATGGTCGGCAGCGGCCTGGGCGCCCGTAACGGCATCCTGTTCAAGAACGCGGAAGCCCTGCAGGAGACCGGAAATATCCAGATCGCGGCCCTGGATAAAACGGGGACCATTACCAACGGACAGCCCCGGGTCACGGACCTGCTGCCGGCTGCAGGTGTGACAGCGGAAGAACTGCTGGAGAAGGCGTACGCCCTGGAACTGAAAAGCGAGCATCCGCTGGCCAACGCGGTCACTGTATATGGCAGAGAACAGGGGCTGACGGCGGACGCGGCCGATGATTTCCGGGCGCTGCCCGGGAACGGACTGACCGGAACATATCGGGGAAAAAAACTGACGGGAGGCAGCCTCAAATACATCAGCGGCCTGGGACCTGTGAGCGCGGCCGTCCGGCAGGAATGCCGGGATCTCTCGGAAGCGGGCAAGACCCCGCTGCTGTTCATGGAGGATGGAAAGCTGCTGGGCATCATCGCGGTGGCGGATACCATCAAGGAAGATTCTGCCCAGGCGATCCGTGAACTGCGCAATATGGGCATCCATGTCGTTATGCTGACCGGTGACAACCGGCGGACTGCGGAAGCCATCGGACGGGAGGCCGGCGTCAACGAGGTCATCGCGGATGTGCTCCCGGACGGGAAGGAAGCCATTATCCGCCGCCTGCAGGAGAAGGGCAAAGTGGCTATGATCGGCGACGGAATCAACGACGCGCCCGCTCTGACCAGGGCGGATATCGGCATCGCCATAGGAGCGGGCACGGACGTAGCCATGGACGCGGCCGATGTTGTTCTTATGAAGAGCAGGCTGACGGATGCTTCCGCGGCAGTCCGCCTGAGCCGGCAGACCTACCGCAATATTCTGGAGAATCTCTTCTGGGCGCTCTTTTATAACGTCCTGCTGATTCCGGTGGCGGCCGGCGCCTATGTTCATCTGCTTGGAATCACCATGGATCCCATGCTGGGTGCCGCGGCCATGAGCCTGTCCAGCTTCTGTGTTGTCAGCAATGCCCTGCGCCTGAACCTGTTCAGGGTCCATGATGACAGCCGCGACCGTAAACGGAAACATCCCGTGGAGACAGATGCGGAAGGATACCTCCTCCCGCACTTGTCCCAGGCGGAAGAAGATAACAGTCAAAAAGAAAGTGAGGAATCCGAAATGAAGAAAACCATCAGAATCGAAGGCATGATGTGTCCCCATTGTGAGGCGACTGTAAAGAAAGCCCTGGAAAAACTGCCTCAGGTCGACAGCGCCGAGGTCAGTCATACAGCGGGTACCGCCGTTGTCAGCCTGAATGCGGAGATTGAGGATGCAGTCCTGAAAGAGACCGTCGAAGCCAAAGATTACGATGTGACCGGCATCGAGTAATACGCAGGACCCGCGGTTTCCGCGGGAAAGACGACAAAGAGAATCCTCTGCAGAAAACCTTCCTGTCCGAAGGAAATCTGCAGGGGATTTTTTGATGCTTCGGATTCCAGGCCATGCGGACGGCGCAAAAAAGCCTTGACACACAGGAAAGACATTATTAAAATATGAAATCGAAATTCGTTTTCAAATTGAAAGAACAGGAGGCTGCCTGCGGCGGCAGAGAAAAAGATGGCAGAGAGGACCCGTTATAAAACAAAGCAGAAGGATCAGCTGACCGCCTATCTCCGGGACCGGTCCGGTGTACATGTGACAGCGGCGGAGATCCATAATGATTTCCAGAACAGAGGTGTGACCATGGGGATGGCCACCATTTACCGCCATCTGGATCAGCTGGTGGCGGACGGACTGGTCCGGAAATATATCATCGGCGCGACCGGCAGCGCCTGTTTTGAATATGTAGGCGAACGGGCGGATGATATGATCGACTGTTTCCATTGTAAATGTGAAAAATGCGGGAAACTGATCCATCTGCACTGTGATGAACTGAAGGAGCTGCAGAAGCATATCGATAAGAACCATGGTTTTGTCATTGATCCCATGATGACGGTCTTCTATGGAATATGCGGAGACTGCAGGATAAAAATACATGCGTAATACCGGGAATCAGAAAACAGACAAAAAACGCCAATTCAAAAAGCTGCCATATAAAATACTGCTGGGAACGGTCATCCTGGCCCTTTTCCTGCTGACAGGCTGCGGGGCGTCCGCTGCCGGGAAGGAAAAGGCCGGCCGCCTGCAGGTGATCACCACCATTTTTCCCCCCTTCGATTTTGCCAGGCAGATTGCGGGCGGGCAGGCGGATGTCCGTATGCTGCTCAAACCCGGTGAGGAGATCCATTCCTACGAGCCGACTCCCCAGGATATCCGGGATATCCAGAACTGTGATCTGTTCATTTACGTGGGCGGTGAGAATGATGTCTGGGTGGAAGAGATCCTGGAATCCATGGGCGAACAGGCCCCGGAGTCCCTGCGTCTGATGGATATGGTCGAGGTCTTCCGTGAGGAAACTGTAGAAGGCATGCAGGAAGAGAAGGGGGCGCACGATCACGGAGATGCCCATGGGGAGGAAGAGCACGATCATGAAGAGCATGCGCATGGGGACGAAGAGCATGGGCATGAGGATGAAGAGCACGATCATGAAGAGGAAGCAGATGAACATGTCTGGACTTCCCCTGTGAACGCGGCGGAGATCACCGCGCATATAGCGGAAGCCATGGCTGAAAAGGATCCGCAGAACGCGGCTTTTTACAGGGAAAACGCGGAGGCTTATATCGGAGAACTGAAGCGGCTGGATGAGAGCTTCCGCCGCCTGACCGAAGGCGCGGCCAGAAAGACCCTGGTCTTTGGAGACCGTTTCCCTTTGCGCTATTTTGCCGAGGAATACGGACTGGATTATTACGCGGCCTTTCCGGGCTGTTCGGCCGACTGCGAACCGTCCGCGGCGACCATGGCTTTCCTGATCGACAAGGTCAGGCAGGAGGGGATTCCGGTGGTCTTCAGCATCGAATTTTCCAATGGGAATATAGCTAAGGCTATATGCGAGTGCACAGACGCCGTGCCCATGACCTTTTACAGCTGTCATAACGTGACGGCCGACCAGATGCAGGCAGGCGTTACCTATATAGATATGATGGAAGACAATCTGGCCGTATTGGAAAAGGCCCTGGATTAACGGCGGATATTTGAGGAGAATCCTGCATGAGCTTACTTGTATGCAAAAATCTTTCTTTCGCTTATGACGGCATGACGGTCGTACATAATCTGAACTTCAAAGTGGAACAGGGAGATTACCTCTGTATCGTCGGCGAAAACGGCGCCGGCAAGAGTACCCTGATCAAAGGCCTGCTGCAGCTGAAAAAGCCGTCCGCAGGATCCATAACCATGGGGGAAGGACTGAAAGCCTCGGAAATCGGCTATCTGCCCCAGCAGACCCAGATCCAGAAGGATTTCCCGGCCAGTGTACGGGAAGTGGTCATGTCCGGCTTTCTGGGCGCCCACGGCCTGTCGCCCTTTTATTCCGCCTCTGAGAAGGAAGAGGCCATGCGGCATATGGAGGCGCTGGAGATCACCGACCTGTCCCGCCGCTGTTACCGGGACCTGTCCGGCGGCCAGCAGCAGAGAGTCCTTCTGGCCAGGGCTCTGTGCGCGACCCGGAAGCTGATCCTGCTGGATGAGCCCGCTTCAGGCCTGGATCCCGTGGTGACCCGGAGCCTGTATGATGTGGTGGAAAGGATCAATAAAAAGACCGGTATAACGGTCATCATGGTCTCCCATGATATACCGGCCGCCATGGAGTACGCTTCCAAAATCCTGCATCTGGGGAGCGACCGTCAGCTGTACTTCGGCAGCATGGACAATTACCGCCACAGCGCCGCCTATCACAGCTTCCTGGGCGGATCCGCGGTCCATATCTGGAAGCATGACGGGAAGCTTCGCAGTCCCCAGAAGAAAGAGCAGGCAGGAGATTAAAAATGTTCAGTCTAATCATAGAGATGTTTTCTTATCCATTTATGGTCAGGGCCCTGCTGGTAGGTTCCCTGATCGCCCTTTGCGCGTCTTTGCTGGGCGTGAGCCTGGTCCTGAAGCGCTATTCCATGATTGGCGACGGCCTGTCCCATGTGGGATTCGGCGCCCTGGCTGTGGCGACCGCCATGAACGCGGCCCCGCTGGCCGTAGCCATTCCGGTCGTAGTCCTGGCAGCTTTCGGCCTGCTGCGTCTCAATGAAAACAGTAAGATCAAGGGAGACGCGGCCATCGCCCTGATTTCCAGCGGATCGCTGGCCATCGGCGTGACGGTCATCTCCATGACGACCGGTATGAACACCGATGTCTACAATTATCTGTTCGGCAGCATTCTGAGCATGTCCCAGCAGGATGTAACGCTGACAGCCATCCTGTCCCTTGTGGTCCTGGCCCTGTTCATTTTCTTTTATCACAGGATCTTTGCCGTTACTTTTGACGAGACCTTTGCCAGGGCCACCGGTATGAACGCCGGCCTCTACAATATCCTGATCGCCCTGTTGACGGCGCTGGTCATTGTGGTGGGCATGCGGATGATGGGATCTTTGCTGATCTCCAGCCTGATCGTTTTCCCGGCCATGACGGCCATGCGCCTTTGCAGGACCTTTTTGTCCGTGATCCTGCACGCGGCCTGTATTTCGGTGGGCTGCCTGCTGGTGGGCATCACCATTTCCTATCTGTACGCGACGCCTACCGGGGCCAGTATCGTGCTCTGCAACATCGCTGTATTCCTGGTCTACAGCCTGATCGGCCTGGTCCGGGACAGAAACTGATCTCAAAAAATAATAAAGACCTTTGCCATTCCCTGTAAGGAACAGCAAAGGTCTTTTTGATGCGGATAAACGCTGCGGTCCGGGCGGTCAGCGCAGCTGCAGGATTACAAGGTGGTCATCCCGGTACAGCTCCTGATAGCCTTTTTGGGTCAGTCCGTCGGAAATGGCGGTCATATCCAGCGTGCCCGGTGCTTCCAGATTCAGGACCGCGTAGCCGTACGCATCCGCAGGACTGCCGTCCAGATAGCAGTTGATGCCCGCGCCGGCAGGGATGCCCAGCAGATGATTGGTCATATGGCCGTACAGGGCGATGGTATTCTCTTCCGCTGTCTTTCCCTTTTCCACCTGAATATACTGTTCAAAAATCTCAGCCTGGGATTTGATCAGGGCGGTACGTTCGCTGTCAAAGCGGTCTTCCAGGATCGAGGCCCTGAAATTGGGGATAAATCCGATCAGCCCGATCAGCAGCAGGACCGAGAGACGCTGCGAAACGATGGTGTCCTCCTCCCCCAGACAGAGCAGCAGGACCGCCGGGACAAAGGCGATATTCAGGCCCCGGATCAGGGTGGGCAGAACAGTTGTATACAGAAGGATAAAAGCCGCCAGGAAACCGGTCAGCATATACAGGGACGCCAGATACTGGGGCAGGCAGTCTCTGCAGCGGTAGTTCTTATCGATGCAGCGCAGGATCCTGTAACAGAGAAACAGGATCAGCGCGTAACAGGTCAGCAGGTAGAACATATAGCTGCCGAAGTGCTCGGACCGTCCCCGGATCAGGGCCATGGGACTGATCGTTTCCCAGGCAGGCTTCAGGCGGGCCTTGAGGAAAGGGAGGATGGCGGCCGGGCCGTCACTGCTCAGGGAAGAGACCAGGCTGCCGGTCAGGCTGACATTATAGGA
>ODAI010691877.1_pt1 | contig 26431 bp, 17 predicted proteins | sample 1539321 | NCBI WGS metagenome assembly ODAI01 (sample SAMN02144231, study PRJEB22623) | gut metagenome | biome: sheep rumen | host: Ovis aries | place: New Zealand
GTTCGGCGGCGGGATTACGACTGAATACGGTTCGCGCCCGTCGGGCTCCTGGTGAAAATATCCGTTCTTCTCCCAGATCGGGTACCACTTGGCCTCCGCGGCCTTTGCGTCGTAGTTCTTGTCCATCTTGTCTTCCGTTGCTTTTTGGAATGGATATTATACCATAATCCGCGCCCAAAGATGTCCGCGACATTAGGCAAGCCCTTCGGAAACAGATGCTAAAGACCTAAAAGGTCATTCCGCGTTGAGCTTTTCGTCCGCGTCGAGCTTAACGGAGTCGACGATGCGGAACTCGCCTGGCTTCAGCGTCACGAACTCCTTGTCGCCGAACTGCTGCAGGACACACTTGCGCTCGTTTTCGTAGTCGAGGTTGAGGAGATAGACCTTGCCCTCGTCAGGGAAGTAGGAGTAGAGGATCCAGCCACAGTTCCCGTCGGGGTTCTCGAAGTCGGGGCCGGTGATGTAGACGTTGCCGCGGCCAAGCTTCGCCACGTACTGGTAGAGGTAGCCGACCATGCCGACGTCCTTGATTTCGGCACCGCAGCCGACGTCCATGTTCGCCGCGGCGGGATAGGCCCACCAGTTCATGAAGAAGACCTCGCCCTTCCCGCTCTTGCAGCGGAGGAGGAACGGCTCCGCGTCCTCGTCGTCCACGGCGAGTTCCTCGAAATTCTCCTTAGGTGCCGAGAACTCGAGCTTGCCGAGCGGCAGGCACATGTAGCCGAAGCGGCGGCGCGCGACGAAGCCGAGGCAGTTCTTCTCGGTGGAAGGACCTGTCGCCCAGTACTTGCGCGAGGTCTCGCCAACGACCTTGAAGCCGCAGAGATCGGTGAAGTCGCCCTTGTTGACGAGCTTCTCGACGGAGAGGTTAGTGTAATCGCGTTTGTCGTCGGTCGAGAGGTGTGCGAGACCTATGACGAGCTTGCCGCCGCCCTTCACGTAGTCGCAGAGGATTCTGTACTGTCTCGGAGTGCATGTGTTCCAGCCGGCGAACATGAGGACCTTGTAGTTCCTGAGAAGATGCTCGGCAGTCACGTTGTCGCACGCGAACGAGACGATGTCGCAGAGCCCGTAGGGAGAGGCGGAGAAATGAATGTTCTTGTTCGGCGCGAGCATCGGCGGCATAGGCATCACCGCCTTGCGGACGACGTCCCAGCTCATCTCGGGGACACCGCACATCCAGTTCGGGTTCGTCTTCGCGAGGTCGTATGCGCCGCAGATGGCGTTCCCGGGAACGTAGCCCGCGCCGCCGAGGTCGAGGTTGCCCTTCGCGATCGCCCACGTCGCCTCGGGCTGGCCCTTCGGCGCTGGGTGTTCCTTGCAGAACGCCGTGAAATCGCTGATCGCTTTGCGGTACTTGACTGCGACAGGAGAGCGGTAGTCGATGTAGGAGAACTTCTTCTTCGCTTCGGGATAGACCGCCTTGACTGCCGCGTCGTTTCCCGATTCATTGAGATTTGCACTGAGCTTGCGGATCGGCTTGGGCATGCACGACATGGGCGAATCCTCGCAGAGCGAACTCTGGAGCTGCCAGTTGCCGCTCTCGTTGATGATTACCTTCGCGCCCGTCATGTACTTGAGGAGGAACGCCGTCTCGAGCGTCTTCATCTTGTAGGGGTTCTTGTGTGGAATCCAGCTGTACCACTCGTGCGCGAGATGCGAACCCCACATCGGGAGGTCGTACTGCCTGTAGAGCCCGCGGTTCAGCGCCGAAGCAAGCGTCAGGTCGCCAAACGGAAAGTCCTCTGTGCATGGGACTTCCGCACCTGCCGCCACCTCGTAGTCGAGCGAGAAGTTGCTCGAAGTCGCCATCACGTTGCCCCAGCCCGCCGCATGGAGGTCGCCGACATGCTTGTGCACGCGGTTCATGTATTCCTCGACAAGTGCACGAAGCGAAATGCCGCGGTTGTTCCAGTCCGTATAAAGAGAAAATGTGTAACGCTCGCCGAAGTCGTAACCAATCCAGTAATCGCCAAGAGTCGACGTAATCTTGCGCGCGAGACCGTTCGTCGCAGCCGAGTAGATGCAGGTCGAGTACAGCCCGCGCGCTTTGGCCTTCCTGGCAAGATTAAGAAGGCATTCGTTGCCCTGCCAGAACTGGAGAGTGTTGCCGACGCCCTCCTTCGCGCAAAGGTCGATGATCTCGTCGTAGTTCAGCTTCTCTGGCTCCCAGTAGGTGAAGCAGAATCCGCCGAACTTCATCATGCCCCTGTTGGCGTATACGCCTGAGCCGATGTAGATGCGCGCATCTTCCGGCAATGGGGTCTTTACGGTCTTCGGACGCGACGCCGCAATTATTTCGTCCACCGTCAGCATCTTGTCTGGCGTATCAGACGCAACACGGGGGTCGACTTCGGCTCCCAAGACAGCTTTCGCTACGCCCAATGCCGTTGAGAAAATCGCGGCAACCACCAGCCTGTTAGCAATCCTCATCTTAATTATCATAGATCTTTGTCCCCCATACATGCCAGTTTTTCGTCCATTATAGTAAAGCAATTGACTCAAGGCAATTATACACGATTATACAAAATTATAGGATCGTCACCTTAAGCGGATACAGAGATGACTGTGCTTGGACTCGTAGCAGCCCAAGTCGGGGATCCGACTAACGATGCGAGGGCTTCCGGCAAGGTCAAGGGCCGTCTCCATCCAATCGAACTTCAGGCCGACATTAATTGCAGGAGATCCCGTAGCAAGGGAGTAGTCGCCGCTATCCGGCCTGCGGAAGAGATTGGCGCCAGGAGCCACGGTGATGTTGTGGTTCTCCGCGGTGACGAACGTTGCGTCTCCCGCGCGGTCGTCGACGAGCGTGTAGCCGATGCCGGCGGCTCCGGCCGTGTTGTAGATGTTCGAGACAGCGCCCCTAAACACCGACCAGTTGTCGACGACGATGCAGTTCGTCACGCTGCCACCGCCCACCTGCAGCCCGCCCGCATGGTTGAAAGCGCCCAGCGTCACATGTTCGGCCTTCTCCTGCTCGTTGGTGTTGGATACAAACGTGCAGTTGACGGCATAGCCGCCGGTTCCCCCGTTAAGTCCACCGACAAAGATAGGCGCACCATGGTTGCTCGAGCACCGCATGACAAGCGAATTGCGGAGAACACCGCCATTGTAGACACCGACAACATCGCCGGACCCACGCGGGTCATACCCGCTGTGCGCCGCCATCCAGCACTCCTCCACCCTGACACGGTCCACAAGTCCGCCGGTGATTCTTATAACACCCCCGTACTGAGCATTGCCGCCGGAAGTATAGGCGTCCACGCGCGCAAAGAGACAGTCGCTCACGGTTCCCGCGCTTATGTCCAGCCCGACGCCGGAATGGATCGTCTGCGCCGTGCCCTTCTTCAAGTCGCGGAAAACGCAGTTTGTGACGATGGCACCATCGGCTTTGATAGTAACCAATCCGTATGAATCGTATTCGGTCCCACTGTAATACGGCCCCTGGCGGCCGGCGACGAATGTCAGGCCCGCGACATAGGCCTCTCTGTTGTCAACATACAGCCCGTAGTTTCCCTCCACGTTTAGATTATCCGTGTCCGCCAGTCTGACAACTGTCCGCTCCGGTCCCTCAAGCGAGACGATGCGTGAACAGGCCCCCTCGGCAAGGCGGATTCCGTTTGAAATGACATAATTCCCCGCAGCGACGTAAAGCGTTCCATCAGGGCCGAGCTTTTCGAGCGCCTCGGCGATCGACGGCAGTCCTTTTTCAACCGTATCATAGGGAAACTCTCCGCTGCCATTTACGTTAGCATAGACCTTAGTAGACTGTACGACGACGGCACCTGTTTTAGTGATCTGTGCCGACTGCTGTCCACTAGAAACAACTAAATATACGTCCCAGGTTCCAGGCCCAAGCTGTATGGTTGTGGAGGATCCATGCGCAAAGGCCTGTACCATACCCTCCTGGCGGGTAAAAGTCCATTCGGCGTAGTCCACAGTTCCCACAGTGCATCCGCACACAAGCGCGACGGTAGCAAGATTCGGCACCTCGTCAGACGTCAAGCTCATTCGGCAGGCAAAGCCGCTGGGAGTCTCGCCTTCATAGCATCCCATATCGACGACCGAGTTGAGGATTCGTGCATTTCCATCAAGATCGACAGCACCCACCATCCAGTCTTGGTTGAAGCCAGCGTCACTGCAAAACGTGTAGCCGGCATGGTAGTCGCCGTTTGCTGCATCAACAAACTCGGGATCGACGGAGATGTTGTTCTGCCCTACGACAAGGGCCGGTCTCGTGTCGTTGCCTTCCACCGTAGACGAACTATCGTCCATATAATCCAGATTGTAGTTCACCTCCGACACACCGTCAGCAGAGAGATTGCCCCAAACGATATTGTTGCGCAAGACAACGTTGAACGACTTGGAAGCCCCATTGTCCTTGGCTACATAAACTCCACACGCCTGCGAATCGGTCTGATTTCGTCTGTTGCCGACAATCGTGCAGTTCTCAACAATACACCGTGGCTCGCCCTTGTCTACATTGGGGCCTACGATAGTAACGCCCGTGCCGCAGACTCTGTTCCTATTGCCTGCAATTAGACATCCGCGTAAAGTTCCCTTGCCACGTATGCAGACAGCACCACCAAAACCTGCGCTTCCATACCCCGACATTCCGTTCCCCGTGATCTTGCAGTTCTCGACGAGGCCGTCGGTCATGTAGATGCCCTCTCCCGGTTGTCCGCCGCCACCCGTGTCGAAGGCGTCGCAACCAACAACGAGACAACGGCGCACCGTGCCGCCCGCCATGTTTATACCACCACCCGGATAGGCGTTGTTGTGAGTCTTGCAATCCCTGATTACACAGTCGACGACAAGGCCCGAATTCATGTTGATGCCGCTTTTCGGTCCAAACCCATTGGTCACATTGGCGGCAGACGTCGTAACCGTCAGGTTTGAAACGACTGTGCTTGCAGAATTGGAAATCACCAAGACATTCCAGTCTCCGTCCTCCGCCGTCTGAGTCACCAGCGAAAGTACAACATCCGAAGGCGCATTGCCACCGCCAACAAGCGAAGCACCGTTCGAGATGGCAATCGCCTTGTTTAGTGCAAACGTTCCTGAACCGAGCGTAACGGTCCCACTTGGAGCGGCATTTATCGCATTCTGAATCGCCGCCGTGTCGATGTCGGCGTCGCCCGTCGGGCTAATGGGATTGGCAAGAGCAGTCGTACAGATAAATCCCGCAACAGCAAGCATGGCGAAGACAAGTCTGTTCATTTGCATCTCCTATTTTTGTAGTGACGGTTAAATCATAGCAAAAATAATTGGCCCAGACAATTATACGAAAGTATCCCTAACATATTTATCCTTCACGTGGCTCCTTTTTCTTCGTGAACTTGTTTTGAAAATATCATTGAAGCCCATTAGGGCAGACCACTTCTTCTGTTTGACAACTGTTTTCGGCAGATCCAATTTGCCTTTTGAGGCGATTCTATCATTTGCCGCGTTTTGGGGTCAACGAGACATATTGTACTTTTCGATACAGATGTATTGATGTTTTCGACTAAACTTCGCAGTCAGGAAGCAACCGCCGCCCAAAGGAGAGACGACGAAAGCATAATGACTGTTAGCCTAGCCATGTAGGGAACTACATGTCTTTCTTCGAACGCCGTGAATTGACCGACCTTCGCATTTCCCAATTAATTTTTTCAGAACTTGATGTGGACAAGTGCCCCACCGCGTTTCGCAGATTCATGTACAGCCGCGCAAAGCGCGAGGTTGTGTATCGCGGCATCGGCGTTCTGGGGCTTCCCAGATGCAACGGACTTCGCGTGTCCCTCGACAAGCGTCTGGTAGATGTTCTGTATCTTCGCAGGCCTCACTGCGTCGACCTTCTTTCCGTAGTCGATCTCAAGACGCTGCTTCACGGGCTCGTCTGCGTAGCCTGAGAGCTGGAACATCGTGCCATAGCCGCGCAGCGCGGCCTTCGCGCCGTAGATTTCGTACCCGAGGTTGGTGAGCGTCCCGACAAGTCCGCCGCGTCTTTCCGAGAACGAGGCGTTGACGGAACCCTGTGTGCCGTCCTCGAAGAAGAACTTGATGTACGCGCCGTCCTCCGCCTTGATCTTCATCAGCTTCGGATAGTAGACGGCGGCGACCTTCGCGATGCGCTTCCCGAACATGAACTCCGCGACATAGAAGCAGTGGCTCGCGACGTCGCCGATCGGGCCGCCCATCTCCTCGACCTTCGAGCAACGCCAGGTCGCGGCCTCGGCCGGATCGTATCCATACGCGAACTCCATGTGAAAGCAGGAGTCGTTGATTGCGCCGAGCTTCTTCATCGCCGCCTTGCCGGCGATGTTGTACGCGTTGTTGACCATCATGTGGTCGACTGTCAGCGAAAGCCCCTTGGCCTTTGCGACCTTGTTCATCGCCTTTGCATCGGCGACGGACGTCGCAATCGGCTTTTCGACGATGACGTGCTTGCCCGCCTTCAACGCCGCCAGCGCGAGCTTCGCGTGGCTCGCGTTGTTTGTGGCGATGTACACGCCGTCCACCGATTTGTCGGCGAAAACGGCGTCGATGGTTGGATACCATTTGAGGCCAAGCGCCTCGGCCGCCTTCTGGCGCGCGGGATTCAGGTCGGTCGCGCCGACGAGCTCCGCGAATTTTAGCGCCTTGAAGCGCCTGCGGTCGCAGGCGAAGCCTTCTTTCGCGACCCTGTTCTCGGCGATTCCGCCAAACCCGACAAGGGCATACCTCACCTTCATTTCGCCTCCTTTTCGATGTCGCCGCATATCTGGCGAAGCTTCTCCACGGACGCAGCGAAGAAGTTCTTCTCGAAGTCACACGAAAACGCCGCGACGTGCGGGGTGACAATGCACTTCGGATGCTGCAAGAGGCGGCTATTGACATTAGGCGGCTCTTCGCACATGACGTCTATCGCAGCTCCTCCGATCTCCCCGGCGTCAAGAGCGTCGGCAAGCGCCTCTTCGTCTACGACAGGTCCGCGCGACGTGTTGACGAGTATTGCGTTCCTCTTCATGAGCTTTAGCCGACGCGCGTCGATGAGCCCTTTCGTCTCTGGCGTCAGCGGACAGTGTATAGAGACATAGTCAGACTCCGCGAGAAGCGTGTCAAGATCGGTTGAGTCAGGCGCGAACGGATCGTAGTGCAGCGTCTTCATGTCGAAGCCCGACATCATCTTCTCCACGCGGCGGGCAATGTTTCCATAGCCGACGAGCCCGAGCGTGCGGTGGGAGATGTGCCAGTCCATGCCCTCGACCTTGCCCCATTCGTACCCCGCCTTGGCGCGGGCGTTGTACTGCGGAATCTGGCGTATGTAGCTGACAAGGAGCGCGACGGCATGTTCGGCAACGCACTCGGCGATTGACTCGGGCGTATTGTAGACGCCGACGCCATGCGCCTTCGCCCATTCGCAGGGAAGCGCATCAAGCCCCGACCCAGATCTTAGAAGCGCCTTCACGCCCGGCATCCTGTCGAGCGCCTCTGGCTTTAGGCAAAGGTTGGGGCCGAACATCCAGCACACCTCAGCGTCGGGGAACGTCCTGAGAAGGTCCTCGGGCGTCTCGCATCGCGCGGCGCGGAAATCCGCAAAGCCGCGAATCGCCTCGCTGGTTCCCTCCGGCAGTCGCTCCTCGCCCGCCGTCACAAGCACAACCTTAACCATTTTCTTTCTTCCTTTCAAACAACGTCTCTATTTGATCAAGCGTAAGGCCGTTCGTCTCGGGTATGAAAAGAACGGTCGTAAAATAGACTATGCCAAAGACGGCGAAGACGAAAAACAGCACGCCGAATCCGCACGAGTTCGCAAGCGGCAGAAAAGCCGATGCAAGCCCCCATGCGACAAACTGGTTGGAAAAGAGCGCAATCGACATCCCCCTTGCGCGTATCCGCGACGGCATAAGTTCCGACAGAACGAGCCACACGCACACCCCAGGGCCGAACGAATATGAAAAGACGAGCAGAAGAAAGACCGCGAGCGTAACAGACCCTGCGCCGACCGATGGGGCGACCCATCCGCGCTCGAACGCAAAAAAGAGAGCCCCGATAAACGCAAGCGCAGCAGAGAGACCCGCAGTCCCCACCTTGAGGAGCCGCGTGCGCCCGACGCGATCGACGAGCCCTACGACGACGAGCGTCGTAACAAGGTTCGTCGCCTTTATCGCAAGGTCTCCGACGTTGCCAAGCGTCCCGGAAAGACCGGCCTTCTGAAGAAGCATTACGGCGTAGGGAACTACGCAGCCAAAGCCAATCAGCTTGTTCAGCGTAAGGACGGCTACGGCAAGGAGGAACGGCACTACGTATCGCCGCGAAAGGAGCGTACCCGACTGCGAAGCGACATCGCGCACTTCCACAGACTTCACGACCTCCGATTCCGGCACAAGCAGGGAACTCGCGCCAAGAAGAATTGCCGGGAGAAGCGTCCACCAGAAGTTGATGCGCCACGCAAGCGACTTGGCTTCGTCGCTGACGACCAATGGGTCTGCGTCTGCCGCGCCAAGAACGCGCGAGAGGACTACGCCGGCAAGCGCGGCAAGGACGAGCCCGATGCCAAGAAAGAGCTGGAAAACCGCAGTCCCCTTTCCGCGCCGTTCGGCCGACAAAGTCTCCGCGAGATAAAGCGGCATTGCGACAGAGAGAAAACCGCAGCTCAGCCCCTGCATGACGCGCCCCGCCATGATGACGGGGAAAGACGCGCCAGAAAGACATATCACGGGAATGGACACGAGAAAGCACAAAGCGGCAAGGCGAATCGTAGCGCGTCGTCCAAGCTTGTCGCAGAGATGTCCGCCGCAGGCAGACGCAACAATGCCGCCAAGCATAACGCCGCCGACAATCCAGCCTATCTGCGCGTCGGTATAGAGCTGCAGCGCCCGGATGTACGGCACTGCGACCGCAATGATCCCGAAGTCAATGCCGCAGACAAGTCCCCCGAGCCCGCCGAATGAGTATATCCGCATATTCATGATCGACCGTCAGACTTTCAGATACACCCCCTTGCGGTGCAGGAAATAGAGGAAGAGCCAGCAAACAGCTATGTAGCCGAGCTGCAGCACAACGTGGCTCCACGAATCGGGAAAGAGCGAGGCGAGCCCGCCGATGAGGAAGTCACGCGCAACCTTGAAGCCAATGACGCGCTGGGCCATGTATATCGTTATGGAGTTCATGCCTATCACGGTGAAGAAGAACGTCCACCTGCGGAAGTTCAAGACGTCGACGATCCAGTAGAAAAGCGCGAATGCGACGAACGATATCCCTCCCGCGACAAGCGTGAAGCTCGGCGACCAAAGGGCCTTGTTTATCGGGAAGACGAACGATAGCGCAAACCCGAGCACAAGCGACACGACGCCGCATGAAAGGAGATCCAAGGCCTTCCGTGACGTCGCGGCAGATCCGCCGCGCCGAACTACCTCGCCAGCGAACATGCCGAGCATCGCGGTGACGACGGACGGAAGAAGCCCCGCAAATCCCTCGGGGTCGAAGAGCGGCTTGTACGTGTGCCCCGCCGTAAGCGTGCGGTCGAGCCAGCAGCCGAAGTTGCCCTCCGGCGAGAACGGATCCACCGACGCGGCGGCACCAGGAGCCGGAATGAAGATGGTTCCGACTGTGACGGCGGCGAGAATCGCGGCGGCGATGCCAAGACGCGCCTTGACTCCGAATACGAGGTAGAGCCACGACGCCACCATCCATGCTACCCCGATTCTGCCGAGAACGCTCCAAACTCGAATCTGCGAGAAGTCAAGCGACAAAAGCTTGCCGCAGCAGAGGCCAAGCAAGACGAGCATGAGCCCGCGCTTCAGCGACTTGAGAGCTATGCGCCCGTCGCCAAGCCCCCTCTCGCGGCTCTTCGCACACGAAAACGGGAAGCTTACGCCTGCCATGAAAAGGAAGAGCGGGAAGACGATGTCCATGAAGTGGAGCCCATGCCACTCTGCATGGCCGAACGTCTCGCCGAACCCGGCAAACCCCAACGCCGCTGCAATCGCGCATATAAGCCCTTCGCCGCCCATGATGAACAGCATGTCGAACCCTCGAAGGGCGTCAAGCGAGGCGAGCCGCGCGGTCTTTACAGTTTCCTTATTTTCTGAGTTCATTGCATCTAGTTCCTTTCCTTTGGATGCTCACTATTATGCCACACCCATCCAAAGGTCAGCGCCCTCTCCCGAGAACTTCAGAAAGCGCCGTAGCCCTCGGCCACATCTTCCACATAAGCGACTCCTCATCAAGCGTAAGTTCCGTCCAGCTGTTCGCCTGTGCGCCAAGCACATGGCCGCGACAACTTTCAGGAATACCGGCGAGCGGGTCGAACGACCGGACTTTCTCGACTGTCAGCGGTGGAAACACCTTGTTCCCGCGCGGGTGATAGGCATAGTCGTCGTCAGCGATTCCTTGCCGAAAATCGAAATAGCAGTATTCCTCCGGGCATTGCACGACGTCGTGTCCTTTTTCGGCCGCCCTTGCCGCAACGTCTCCGCCACGCCAGCAGAAGATGACTGCATTAGTTGTGAGCCCGTCGTCGAGTACCTCGTCCCAGCCGCCGAGCCGCCGCCCTTTTGAGGCGAGATAAGACTCGAAGTGCCGCATCAGCCATCCCTTAAGCGCCTTTTCGTCGGCAAGCTTTTCGCTGCGAATGCGTGCCTGGCATTTAGGACAGCTCTTCCAGAAATCAGTCTTTACCTCGTCTCCACCAAGATGAACGACCTTCGACGGAAAAAGTTCGCAAACCTCCTCAATGACATTTTCGTAGAACTTGATGACTTCGTCGTTGCCGGCACACACAACTGCGTTGCGGTATCCTCTCTCAACTTCGTCAAGCTTCTCCGCGACGTTTTCGCACTGGAGCGACGGCCGCGCCTTCAAAATCGCACGGCAGTGCCCAGGTATCTCAATTTCCGGAACGATGGTTATGCCACGCGTAGCCGCGTATGCGACAATTTCGCGAATGTCGGCATGCGAGTAGAAGTAAGGACCGTACTTTGCAGTGTCTGGATCGGCCCACCCCTCCATCCTAAGATGCCGCCATTCCGCTACATCGCGCACAGACGCGAGACTGGTCAGTTCCGGATAGCGGCGAATCTCGATGCGCCATCCCTGGTGGTCGGAAAGATGCCAGTGAAAGACGTTGTAGTTCTCTTTGGCCATGCGGTCAAGAATCCGCATCACGACATGCTTTCCAAAAAAGTGCCGCGACTCGTCGAGCATCAGGCCTCGCCACTGATACGCGCCTTCCGCACACGTCGCAAAGGGCGCGAGCGTAAGCGCTACAGCTACCGCAAGAGCCCTTCTATGAATTCCTAGCGCCATTCTCCATCGCCTCATCACAGTCGCGCCTGAAAGCACGGATTCCCGCGGCCATCGCGCCCCAGTCGCTCGTTCCCGCAAACCAGTCAACGCCACGCTTAACCCAGCGCGGGAAGTCACCAGCCGCAGTGCCGAGAACCTTCCCCGCTTTCTTTATCTTCGCAGCGACTTCGTCTATGACCTTGTTTAGCTCCAGGTCGTCCATCTGGTTGAGGATCCCCATTGAACCCGAGAGGTCGCAGGGCCCGATGCAGAAAGAGTCGACGCCTGGCACTTTAAGTATCTTGTCGAGGTTCTTCACTGCATCGATGTGTTCAATCTGACAGATGACGAGCGGCCAGCGCTCGGAATACTTCACGTAGTCGAAGAAATCCTCTGCGCCATACCGCGTCGCTCTTCTGACGCCGCAGCCCCTGATGCCCTTCGTCGGATATCTGCACGCAGCTACCGCCGCCTCCGCGAGTTCCGGCGTGTTGACCATCGGCACGATTACGCCGTCTGGCGCAATGTCGAGATACGGCTTTATCAGCATCGGCTCGCAGGCCCTGACACGGACGAGTCCTGCGCAGCCAGTGCCGCGCAATGCAATCAAATGGCGCTGCACGTCCTGTATAGTGTGCGGTGCATGCTCGGCGTCTATCCAACAGAAGTCCATGCCACAGTCGCCTGCGAGCTCGCTTACCGTGAGGTCGCTTGACGTCACCACGCATCCGACGGACGTCCTCCCCGCCTTTAGGTTCTCAAACAGCCGGTTGTTAATTTCCATGTTCTTTTCCCTTCACTGCCCGACACTGCGCTTCACAAGGGCTATGGAGCGTATGCCGGGATATGACGCGCCATTCTTCGCAATGGTCACGCTGCGGACGCCATTCGCGGACCTTTCTACCACGGCGAAGCCCTTGGCATACTTGGGATCCGCATCGACTTCGACCTTAGCGTCCGCAACATCGCTAAACTCTACGGCGATCGTGCCGTTCGGAAACGCAGCGTTACCGACAAAGCGCACAGGAACCCCGCCGTCGATCGTCTGGTAACTTGAGTGCATCACGCGCCGCACGCGCACGTCGTCGTAGATCCCCCCAGGGACAACAAAGTCTATTACGTCTGGCCGCGACAAAAGATTTGCCCGCGCGGCATATTCGGCGCGGTACTCGTTCATTAGTTCGCGGGAGAGCCACAGGAACGTTACGAAATACACCTTGTCGAGATCCTCGCCACGCGCACGGCAGGCGTTGAGGTTGAATTCCGACAAGTCTATCTTCGTCGACTTCATCCGCGGCATGATCGTCTTTTCGGCGGCGTCTATCGCGGCGGCAAGACGCGGAGCGGCGGGGGCGTTCGCATCCATGTCGTCAAAATACGCCGCGACGCAATCCCAGAATGAACGCATCGCGGGAATCGCCTTCGCAGCAATTGACCACGCGCGGTGCTGGCGTGCGTACTCTTCGGGATCGAGCCGTTCCTTAAGTGACTCGATCCTCGCAAGCCCTTCCGCCGCAAGTTTCTCGGCGCGCGCTTTCTCGACGCGTATCGCCGCGCGACCAGGAGTCTTCTGCGAGGACATCATCCCCCACATCGGCTCTGTCATGTGAAGATCCATTCCATCGCGGAAAGTCCCGAGTATCCCGCTGAACTTTATGAACTTGAAGCTCGGCGTTGGCGGGTTCTGATGAAAACATACGTTGTGGTCTATGAACTGCGTCGCCTCAACAAGATCAAAGCTCTTCTTCGCAAGTTCCGTCATCTCTTCCGCGCACTTCGGCCAGTGCTTTGCCGCCCACTCGCCAAGGACGCCTTCGACAGTCGCCTTGGGATCGCGTATGAAGCGCATGTATGCGTAGAGATTCACCTCCTGCGCAGAATCAAATATCGAGTTGCCGACACGGTCGATGCGTATCGTATATCGGTCGACGTCAGAGGCGCGTCCATAGACGACATAGCGAGCGATTGCGTCGACCTGGACGGCGGGAAGATAGCCAGCCCCCAAATACTCGCCAAGGCAGTCGCACTCGGCGCCTATCGTGCAGCGCGAGGTTTTCTTGAGATAGGGATTCGCGGGAAGGAACGGCGAAAAGTCGAACGGCGTTATCTTGGTCTCTATCTCGAAGTCGTTGTCCGGGGCACACGCATTTGCCCCCTCAATCAAGTCGCGGTAGTCACTTTCTATCGAACCGAAAGAGCGAAACACAAATCGCTTGCCGAGACGCCTGTGCTCGTCAAGGAAGATTCGCGTGATGGTCTCGACAACCTTTGCGGGAGGATAGCGGTCGGGACGCGAATTGTGTATCACCGAAAAGTCCGCTTCGGTAAGCGTGAGGACGACGCCGTCGAGTTCCGGAACCTGCCGAAACGCCTCGCGCACCTTCCAGCGGACATAGTCCAGATACGGCTTGCCAAGAAGGTCGTATTCGCCATCTTCGTCAAGAAGCCCAGTAACATCCTCGTGCATTGTCTTCGGCATGAAGCCCTCGCGATGCCAGAAGTAGACGCGCTTGCCCGCCCCGTGCGCGACATCCACGGTCTCGCGCAACTTGCGGCGATACGTCTCGACGGCAGAAATATCTACTGCCGCCGCCGTCTTCGGGTATGATTCGTAGGCAAGAAGACCGTTGAGCCCGCCATGCGGCTGGTTGCACTCGCCACAAATCTCGAACGAATCAACACCACCATATTCCGTCGCCTTTTCGACGACGCGCCGCATGTACTCCGGCTCCACGACGACAGGGTGCATCACCGACCAAGTGACTTCCGGTCGAGCACCCGCGACATTCATCGCGGCGGCGAGACATACGGCAAGAGCTGTCATAGACCTTCCCGCCTGAAGCAATATTCAAGCACCAGCGGCTTTGGAACGGAATTGTGCTGCGAGCCCTGCAGCCAAGCGCAGCTCTTTGGGCAAGTAAGGGTGTTGTAGAACACAGATATTCCCGATGGCGTCGAGATGTAGTCGCCCATGCCGACGCGCGAGATCACAACCTTGCACGTCTTTGGTATGCGCCTTGCCATGTTGACCGTGTCGTAGTAGTCGAGTCCGGGACGCCATTCCTGGAACCAATCACCGTGGTTGCGCCCGTCAGTTGTTCCACCGATGTTGCAGCCCCACGGAACATAGATGTCCACCTTGGTGACTCCTGGAACGAGCGCGCCTGCCCAGATGGACTGGAGCCCGCCTTGGCTTCCTCCCTCCATCGTCAGGTCCTTGCCGTTCCATTCAGGAAGCGTCTTGGCGTACTCGACCGCGCGCATCACGCGCCATGTCATTCCACCGAAGTACGCCGTCTCCGCCTTTTCGTTCTGCGCCGGGTCGAAGGCGTGGCCGTATCCGTTCGAATCCGTCGTCTTCTTGAACTCGACGTAGTATTCGGCCGGCTGGTTCATTAGGCAACCGTGCGCCGACACGACGACGTGTATCTGTTCTGCGGAAAATCCCTTGGGCGGACGCGTGCCCGCAAGATTCCAACTGCCGCCGTAGCCCTGGAAATGGACGGTCATCGGATACTTGCCGGGGTTTGATGGAACCTGTATCCAGCCAGTCGTCGGACGTCCGCCCGCGCAGTCTACCGCAAACGACATCATCTTTGTGCCGGGTACGGTTGCAGGAGCTTCCGTAAGCTGCGCCTTCATCGGCACCTTGGCAAGCTCCTCCTTGCGCCCTTTCCAGAAGGCGTCGAAGTCGGCGGGCTCTGACTTCGTCTGCTCGATCTTGTCGAATTCCGCCGCCACGCCGCCGTCGAAGAACCACTTGACCTTGCCTTCCGCATCGAGGACATCCGCCTGCAGACGGACGAACCCAGGACGATTAAGCGAAGTGGTGTACAGAAACGGCTTCGAGACATCCCACTCGCCCGACTCCTTCTTGCCGTCGTCACCTGTGCGAGTCCAGCGGCCCTTAAGCCCATTGCAGTCGCCAAAGTAGTCTTCAAGCACTACGGTGAAGCGCATTGGCTCTCCGACCTTGTAGGAAATGAAGTCAACCCTGTCGGCCGAACCACGCACCCATGGCGCGACAGGCGAAGTGGCGTAGGACGGGATACTCACCTTGCCGTCGCCTGTCACGAGAACGGCCTTGGGGTCCGTCGTCGCGATCGGCACTGCGGGAGCGCCTATGCGGAAGAACGCGTCCTCACGCACCTTTCGAATGTCGGCGCACCAGATTTCGGCCGACTTCTTCGGCTTCTTCGCCGCACGCAGGGCCTTCCCTGAGCGACTATAGTGCATGAAGTCGGCAACAAGTCCGCTTGGATCCCTGAGCCACATCGCCATCTCCTCCTCGGGACGCGTCTCTACGGAGACTTCGGTCGCCTCTGCGGGAACCGAGAAGTAGAACGCCGCGCCGGTGAACTGGAAGAGGTTCACACAGTCATTGAACAAAATGCCCTGGCCAGGATAGACCGACTCCACCGACGCGAGAGCGCCGAGCCCGAAATCGACTTCGAAGAGATACACGTTGGAGTACTGCGACTCGGCGTTAATTACGTATGTAAACTCCGTCTCCTCTGTCGTAACCGAGCCAAGGTCAGTGCCGGGCTTGTCGCGCACCTGAATCGTCATCTTCGGCTTGCGCGTCTTGTCGAGCGTTTTCAAGAGGAATTTCACCGGGTATTTCCCAGGCCCCGGCACGTACTGGACGAACGAAAAGCGGTTGCGGAAGAACGGATACGATGCCGGCTTTTCAAGTAGCGTTGTCTGCACAGGTCGCACGGCCTTGAGGTCGAGCTTCGCCGCGGAGAACTTGCGCGCCTCGGGATCTGAGGGATACTTCGTCTTTAGCGCTGCGAGGTCGTAATTCTTCTCGCACCCTGGCCCCGTGACAGTCCAAACGCCTGTAACGTCGATGACTCCCGTTCCCGTCATACCGGAATAGGAGCAAACCTTGTCGGGGGAATCGGCCATGACACGGCAGTCCTCAAACGACACGCTGGCAAAGTCTTCGGATATCTGAGTGTTGCCAAGGGCGACAGCAGGCGACCTTCCACCGCGGCCGTCGAACTCACACCCCTCAAAAGAGCATTTCCAGCTGCGCGGTTCGTGGTTGGCGAGATGAAGCGCGCTACGGGCGTTGCCGTGAGAGCGGCAGTTAAAGAATTCAAGCTTGCCGGAGACAGGGCTGTCTGGACGCGACGCGAAAGTCACGATTCCGTCCACGCCGTTCCCCGTCATCTCGCAGTCGCGTACCACGATAGAGACGGGGCTCGAAGTCGCATCGAGCCCGGGAAGATGGATGCAGAGCCCCGACGCCGCATTGCGCGCGAAGACGCATTTCTCGAAGACGATGTTCTTCAGGAAGTCATTCGGGTTGTTAGATTCGATGTCGACGCCGCAGTTCGGGGCAGTACCATTGGTATCGACAAAACGACAGTTGCGCACCGTGAGACCGTCCGCAGCGATGACGCTCATCGTATCGCGGAACGCGCGCTCGCACGTGACGTCCTCGATAAGCGTGTTGATTGGACGATACACGTATATGCAGTCACCGCCAGCATCGGAGATTGTGAGTCCTTTTACGGTGACGTTACGGCAATTTCTGAGCGCAAGCGCGTGGCGGTGCGTCGAAAACGCATAGCGGCTGCGGTCGGCGTAGTCTTGCTTGTTCATCGCGATGCCAGACCCCTTGCCACCGCGTATAGTGACGTTCTGCGCCCCCTCTTCCACGCTGAGCAACGTGTCGTGACCGTCGACAAACGCGCCCTTCTTTGCTCGGACGACGACGCCCGGCTCGAAGACAAGCTCGAGGTTCGGGCGGTTGAGCTTAAGTGGGCGGACGTTCCATCCGCCGCTCTGGGCGTCTACGACAAGCGATGGCTCGTTCGAGTCAAGCGCCTTTTGGAAGCACGCAGTCGCGTCCTCGGGATCGTACCCGAAGGACGAGACGCGCACAGGCTCGGCGTTAAGTGCCGACACACAGGCAACAGCGAAGACAAGGGATGCAAAACTACTTTTCATCTATATTCTCCACGCGGCGTCACCTGACAAAGACGCACAATCCAGGTATAATAACCCTAACAGTATTCTGGTACGCACCAACTACGGCACATCCGTCCTTGAAGCAGAGCGCACCATCCATCGCCCCATCGAACACCTTCCACAAATCGCCCGAAACAGGCGCATAGCCGACACAGGGCGAACGATTGTCCACGTGGTAATCGCCCGCCTCGCGAGACAGCACTGGATCGGCAACCTTGTTATTTGACGACACCGCGCTCGTGTCAGCGCAGCCGTATATGACGCATTTATCAAGCGTACTTGCACCATAGACAGTCTCGCCGCCAAAGTATATCGTATTGCGGCCAAGGCCAGTCTTCCCGCCAGTAACGCGCCCTTCGTTCTTCGCGCCTACGACGGTGCAGTTGTAGACTCGCGCAGCACCACCGATCAATCCCTGGCCCTCGCTCGGCTCCGTGAGCGTATTGTTGGCAAAAATGCAGAATGCCGCAGTGCCGTTGTCGTTGTTCACCGTCATAGAATCGCCGTCTCGCCCGTTGAATATCGTATCCCTTGAAGTGTTGCCCTCGATTCGGCAACGCTTCAGAAGCCCACCGCAGACAACCGATTTAAGAGCGAAATTGTTCGTGATTATGCAGTCGGTGATCTGTGCGCGCAAGGTTTCGTCGCCATTGTTGTATGAATAAACAGCCGCTCCGTTCATTCGGGAATTGTACTGTGATAGCGAGTAGCATCCCGTGATGGTGAAGCCCTGAAGCGAAACGTCGCACCGACCCGTGATATAGACGCCCCTAACGGCACTATCACCGCAACCGTCAATAGAGCCTGCCGTCTCAGGCGAATTGGGCGCGCCCACGATGAAAGTCTCTTCCGGCCCATCAACCGCGACTATGCGAAGCCGGCCAAAGGCACCTGCCTCTACAACAAGCCTGAAATCTCCATACGTGTACGTGCTCGTCATTCTCCCCTCGTCGTAAACGCCTTTCTTCGCATATATTACGTAATGGCCTCCGCCAGTTGTATAAGTGGAGGGAATGGATTCAACGGCAGCTTTCAAGGTTTTGTAAGGCGCCGCCTTGGTTCCGGGATTCGAGTCGTTGCCATTTACCGGATCCGTCCACTTTATGTTCTCGGACGTGGCAAACTCGAAGAAGTTCGTGGCGACCGCGCCGGCAGCTGGCGGAGGCAGGAGGCAAAGTGTATCGTTCAATCCTGGTGCAAAACCAAGAAGCACGTTGTGGTCTGAGCCGTTCCTCTGCGAACCGCGTCGCGCAAGGCGACAGATAGCGTTTTCTCCCGCAACAGCAGAAACAACGTACTGTATCGGATAGACTTCAGGAAATACACAGGTTTTGTTAACGAATGCATTTGTGCACCCGCCGATAATCAGCGGCGCTGAAATATTCCCTGTCTCGAAGAGCAGACCGCCTGCGGCGGCCGTCGCAGATTCCTGTATGGCGCCGGCATTGATCAAACCTTCGTCTGCAACTATCGCCGCTCCTGTGAAATCGACAAGGGCGTCAACGCCAGCAGGAAGCGAAAGCCCTGAAAGAGTGGAAACATCGACGGTGCCGATTGCGGCTGAACCGATAATCGGACGCCAATCGTCGAATGCAGGAGCAATCAGCGCAACCGAAGAGCCAATTACGCTGGCGGTGGCAGTAGAATTCTTGTTGTCGGCCTGCGTGGAAGAAAAGACAACTACGGAACCCGTTGCGACAGTGTTGTTTGCGATTGCATAATACGCATCGTTATCAACAAGAGTGCAGTTGTAAAGCGAAGACAGTTCGACCACGCCATCATCGCTTAGATAGCCAGCCCTACGCGAGCGGGTCACAACACAGTTTATCAAACACGAACCAGATGCGGCCAATCCTGCATCGGCATAGCATCCTTCGATGAAGCAGCGAACGAGTGTTCCACCCTTTACACCGCCACCATAGACAGCCTTACAACCAAGGATCTCGGAGTCAACTACGTAAACCTCCTGCGGATAAGTTGAATTAGCCCCCGTGACAAGAAGTCCACCTCCAGATCGGCTGCCATAGCGCGTGTAGTCTGGATTGACGGTGGAACCATTCTTGAGCGTGACACCCTCAATGATCGTGCCGTCGGCACCATCGACATACACGCAGCGCCATGCGCCAGACCCACGCCCGTCCGATCCTGCACCAGGCACACCGACAATGACCGTCTTGCCGCGTCCGGCGCCAATCAGATGAACCACCTTGTGGTCGATTTTCACGCGCGACGACGTGGAATCTGCCAAGATTTCGCCACCCTGGTCGTACACGCCCTCTGCGATGTGGATAGTCGTGCCTGCCGACGCGGCGTTGACCGCTGCCTGGATCGTGGCGTACGGATGCTCTTCCGTGCCGTCTGCCGACGTCGGATCGGCCCCTGCGTCAACATATAGGTCTGCGCGGGCAAACATTGCCGCCAGCGCCATAAGACCTGATGCCATGAGCTTTCTCGTGTTCATCTTCGTTTCCTTTCTTGTTTTAATTTTCAGCCGAGGATCGCCCGGCGGCAGAATTCGCGACACTTGTCCGTCTCTTGCACGGCGTTCGAACCTTGCGGCATTGGAAATTCTACTTCAATGTCGCAAGGAATGTCAAGCCGTTTGGCCTTCAATGCAGCGAAAAGATCCTTGAGCGGCGTGTCGCCAGTGCCAAAAGGAAGTTCCGGCCCATTGTCGCGGCGGCGATCCTTTACGTGGATCGACGAAATGCGGCTCGCATACTTTTCGACGAACGCGAGCGGATCGTCGTCGTTGGCGGCGACATAGTTGCCGATGTCGAAATTAATCTTGAAGTGATCGGAATAGTCGAGAAGCACACCATCGTACGTGTTCGCCCCGATCTGCGCGTGGTTGTGAAAGGCAATATCGACGTCGTATTCATTCATGAGCGGAATGAGCTTTTCCGCAGTGGCCTTGAAATCCGCCCACTCCGCGACCTTCGGCACCTCTCGCGTGATGACACGTGCACCGAGGGCGCGAGTTGCCTTGAACATGTACTCCGCCTCCTTCCACGAATACATCCACGGGCAGCCGATGTCGCCAAACTTGGCGATGTGTATGCCAATGCCCGCCGCCTCGTACGCATCGCGGAAGTCCTCAAGCGGTTTCATATCGGCCGTTTCCCGCCACTGCGATATCGCGACCTTCTGTTCCTTCGTCAGAAACTTTGCCTGAATGTGGCGGAAAGGAACGATGCCAAGGTCACGCTCGAAGTCGCGGTCCATCAACTCGACGGAACCGAGCCCCGCACCAAGGATGAACTTCTCAGTGCAGCCCCTCGGGAACTCCGACATCTGCGCGAAGGAATACGTTATCGCGCCGATGCGTATTCCTGCATAGTCGGACCTATGCCGCGGCAGTTTGCCGTACGGAGAACAGCATCCGCCCAGCAACGCGGCAGCTCCAATCCCCTCGATAAAAGACCTTCTCGACGTCATTTCACTTTTCGCTTTCAACTTTACACTTTGCACTTTACACTTTTCAAAACTCCCACCCCGAGCGGATGAACGGCTTAATCATCGCATTGGCTACATTGTTGTCGAAACGCTGGGTCTTCGTGTCCCAGCAGAGCCGCGTGCCCGGCACGCACTGCGCCGCACATGCCGCAAGCATCCCCTCCATAAGCGGAATCGAATGCTCGACATCGCCGTAGCAGCGCGAATGTACGTCGGCTATATACGGCGTCTCTCCGAGGATAGCGTCGATGAACTCGCCGTAATTGCCCGTGGTGCGCGGCTCGTAGCGACGGGGAAGAGTCTCTGCGACCGCCTTGCATGCCTCGTGCTCAAGTATCGAAACTGACTTCGACTCGCCCTTCATCATGATGTAGGATGTCTGGCCGTAGTTGTCAGTCGAATACATCGTTCCCTTCGAGCCGATTATTATGCATCCGCCTACGGGGATGGCCTTCTCTACCTGAAGAATCGGAGCCATCAAGTCTTCCGCCGGCTTGAGGCATCCCTCGTACCAGGTGAACTTCAGCTCTGGCCGCCCCACGAAGCCAATGTCGACAATCGACGTCGCAGGGTATATGCCGGGATTCACCTCTGTCGCAACGCGGCAGTTTGCCCACGCCATCGCACCAAGCTTAAGCCCGCGGTACGGAAGGTTCATAAGGTGGCTCGCCATGTCGCCAAGCGCCCCTGCGCCAAAGTCAGTGAAACCGCGCCAGTTGAACTGGTGGTAGACCTTTGTGTTGCCGACCTTGATGCACCAGGGATAGTCGCGCTTGTCTACGCCGCGTTCGCCCTTGTACGGACGCATCTTCGCCGTGCCGATCCACGCGTCCCAGTCGAGTCCGGGCGGAACAGGATCGTCAGGCCGCGCAAGAAGCGACTTCGCCCAGTCCCCCTGTGGCCACACTGGACGGTTCGTCCAGATATGCACTTCGCTCACGTCGCCGAGAAGCCCGCTCTGGAGAATCTCGACGCCGCGCCTGAACGACGAGCCCGAGCTGCCCTGGTTGCCCATCTGCGTTATGACGCCGCACTCCCTCGCAGTCGCCTTGAAACGCTCGAGTTCCCAAAGCGTGCGGACGAGCGGCTTCTGCACGTAGACGTGAATCCCCTTCTTCATCGCGTTGATCGCCATCGCCGCGTGCATGTGGTCCGGGGTCGATATCTGCATCGCCTGGGTGCCAAGCTTGTCGGCATCGTCGAGCATCCGGCGATAGTCCGTGTAGAACGGAATCTTCGAGATGTCAAGGTCAAAGCCGTCTTTCCTGAGCTGCGCCTGGGCGATGGGCAGCATGTTGCGGTCGCAGTCGCAGAGCGCCGCGACTTCGATCTTGCCGTGCGTAAGGAACCACTTCCAGTCTTCGTAGCCCTTGCCCCATATTCCAACGACAGCGAGCCGGACCTTGCCGCCGCTCCGCGTCGTGAGGCATCCGCCTGCGCCAAGCGCGGCAAGCCCTGTAAAACCCCTCAGAAAGTTTCTTCTTGATGTAGTCATTTTCGTTTCTCCTTTAAATGCCGAAATACTCGCGGTAGCGGTTGTAGAGGTTTCCAGCCGCAGAATAGACAGACTGCGGGCTCATGAAATGGCTGAACTCGAACGTAATCGCCTTTTCGAGACCTGCGTCGGCCGCCGCCTCGAGCTTCATCCTGAGCTTGTCGAACTTTATCGGGAGGTACTTGATCGGCATATCGCGGTCAAAGCTCTCGACGTTCGTCCAGCAGCGCATGCCGTACTTCGCGCAGAGCTTCTTGTTGACTTCGAGGAACTCGCTTAGTTCGCTGTAGTCGACGTGTCCGTCCTGGAACGCGCACACGTCGATCGTGCCGCGTATACCGTCCATGATCTCCGACCACTCCTGCTCGTGCTGTCCGACCGAAACACCAGACTGCTTGCCGAGAATCCCCTTGAACGCCTCGACTGCCTTGGTACCGTCTATGTATGGCGAGATGAACGTCGTAAGCCCGCCGCTTACTTCCTTGCACTGGCGACCCATGCGGGCGATGGACTCGATGCAGCCCGGCTTCTTGCGGGAAAGCTCGCTCGAGACGTACCAGCCCTTGAACGCAGGGTATTTCCCGTACATCTTCCACACCTCCTCGACGACGGCCATGTTCACCTCGGCGTAGGTCGGGAAGTCGGCGTGCGGGTCGTAGAGCCCGAAATAGAACGACATGCCGTGCTTCTCTGCGAGACGGAGGAAAAGATCCATCAAGTCCACGGACGGCTTGTAGCAACCCCTCGTCTTCATGAGGTACTCGCTCGGATACGTTATAAACTTGCGGTGTCCGCAGCGGATCATGATAACCGTGTCGATGCCAATCGCCTTCATGTGTCCGAAGTCTGCGTCCCACTCCTTCTCGCCCCAGTTCTGGTGCGGGATGTCGTGCGATATCTCGTCAAGGAACGTTCCCGTGATCTTGAGCCCCTTCGCCTTCGGCACGATCAACCCGGCCGCCCTTGCAAAACCCGGCACCGACGCGAACGCGCCAGTCGCGCCAAGCGTCTTCAAGAAATCCCTCCTGTCCATGTCTTTCATCCTTTCGTTTGAAGATTATTTCCAGTATGCCTCGACCTCTTCAAGAGACTTGCCAGTCGTCTCTGGAACGAGCCGCCAGATTATCGCGAGATACGGCAGGCACATGGCCGCAAAGAAGAAGAACGTGCCCGACGAACCAAGAACCGTCATGCACCAGGGCGTGAACTGCCCGACGAGGTACGTGCCGACCCATAGCGCGAACCCTGCAACCGACATCGCCACTCCGCGCACCTTGTCGGGATACATCTCGGAGAGGAGAACGAAGACGACGGCGCTTACCGACACGGCCTGCGCGAAAATGTAGACGAGAAACACGGCGACAAAGAGAACGCCAGAGACCTGCATCTTGAACAACACGCCTATCGTCACGAGACAGGCAACCATCACCGACACGCCGAAGTAGACGAGCGCCTTGCGCCCAACCCTGTCGACAAGGAACACGGCCATAACAGTCGAGACCATGTTGACGACTCCGACAAGCACAGTCGAGAACGACGACTCCTTCGCGGCGAACCCAGCGTTGGCGAAGATCTCCGGGCCATAGTAAAGGACAGCGTTTACGCCCATGAACTGCCCGAGGACGGCTATGGCGCATCCAATGGTGATCGCCTTGAGGATTCCAGGGCGCGCGACCTCCCCCCAGGGTATGCGACGCGACCTCGCCGAACCTTCCGCGCGGAGTGCAAGCCAGCGAGGGCTCTCCGGGATGAAGAATATGACGACGAAAAATAGAAGCGTTATCACCGCCTCCGCACCGAGCATCACGCGCCAAAGTTCGCCAATATGCAGGTTGACGAGCAAAAGGTAGTTCACAAGATAGGCGAGGACAAACCCAAGCGTAATTGCAAGCTGGTAGAGTGACACCATCGTGCCGCGTATCTTAGCAGGCGATATCTCGGATATGTACACCGGCGAGACGATAGACACGACGCCAATCCCCACGCCTCCGATGATGCGATAGGCGACGAGATCGTTAAAGCCAATGCAAAACGCGCACCCAAGCGCAGACACGCTGAACAGGACGGAAGAGAACAGCATAGTCGGCTTGCGCCCGAACCTGTCGCTAAGCCACCCCGCAACGGCAACGCCGGCGATTGAACCGACAAGGGCGCAGCCGACATACCATCCCTTGGCAATGGCATCGAGCGAGAAGCGCCCTGAGACATCGGATATCGTCCCTGAAATCACCGCCGTGTCATACCCGAACAAGACACCGCCAAGCGCCGCGACAAAAGAGAGGAACGCCACGCTCCCTATAGAAGAAGCGTCTCCCGTTCTCGCATTATTGGCAAATTTCATCTTTATATTTGCGGGCATTTCGACAAACTGCCCGTTCGCCATGGATTATAGCATAGGAATTTGCACGCCAGCAATGCGACTTGTACACAATCAAACTAAAATTGGATTATGTACACACCAAACGCGGCAAATCATGGTATACTATTCGGCGATGAAGCGGAAAAAGACATTGACGCCAGCAAGGGCGGACATCACGAGCGAACAACTCAAACTCTCTCCGGAGAAGGACGGCATAAGCGGAATACCGGCCATTAGCCACGGACTCTACACGACGAACTGGCAGGCGATGCCGGAACACATTCACGAAGGATGCATCGAGCTCTGCTTCTGTTCGCGTGGCTCGCTTGTCTTCGAGTGCGAGGGCAAGACATACACCTTGATGCCTGACAACGTGTTCCTCACGCAGCCTGGCGACTGCCACCATCTCACGACGAACCACAAGGGCATGAGGATGTACTGGCTGTTCTTCCGCTACCCGCGAAAAGGCGGCAGCGTGCTGGGGCTCCCTGCTCGCGAGACAGCCGAGCTCGTCTCGCGCCTGAAGGCGATAGACGCGCACGACTTCGCCGTCGACCACGGCATGCGGCAGCTTTTCCGCGACATCTTCAAGGCCTACGAAGAACTTCCGCGCGGGGCGTACCGCACACTCGTCCTGAGGACTATAATACTCAGCATACTTATCCAGACGATAAAGTCCGCGGGAAACCGTCCGTCGCTAAAGACCATCGCGAAAATTTCCGACATAGCGAAGATGATATCGCGACGTCCAGCGCACCGATTCTCCATAGCAGAGATGGCGAAGCACGCGAAGATGTCGGAAAGCTACTTCACGGCGCTCTTCCGCAGCGTGGTGGGGCTTCCACCGTATGCGTATCTTTCAAAGTGCCGCCTCGATATGGCTCGCCCCCGCCTCGCCGAGACAACCGCTTCCGTGGCCGATATTGCCCATGATCTCGGATTCGCCTCCCCCCAGCATCTTGCTACGCAGTTCCGAAAGACCTACGGCCTCACTCCAACCGAATGGCGCAAACAACCCAACGGATAAAGCCACCGCCAGCTATGGCAGCAAGCGCCGCGTCGTGCCCTTGAGATACGCCTTGCACATCTTGAAGCCTTCTGCGTAGGCCGCACCGCACTGGTAGCCGCGGTACTTCGAGCAGGGGCGCACCATGTCCGCAAAGTCGATGTGGTCGTGCTCGCGCATCCAGTCGAGCTGCGAGTGGTGGCACTCGAGCATCTGGATCTTGAGGTCGATCTCGTCCGAAATGTCGACGAATTCGTCGGGGACGAAGTTTACGCCCGCGAGGGTGTCCATGTAGTAGATCGGGACGAGCTTCGCCGCCTTCCTGGTCTTGGACGGCCAGTTCGGAAGCGTCGCCGTAAACGCCGCGTCGAAAACGAGCTTCGAGCACGCGACGTGGTCGGGCATGTAGTCGTCGGGGTTCTGCGTGATGATGAAGTCGGGCTGCGCGTACTGGATGATCTCGACGACCTTGTTGCGGCTTTCCGCGTTGTCGGCGTAGATGTCGAGATCGCCGAACACTCCGTCAAGCACCTCGATCCCCGCGAGCTTCCCCGCTTCGCGCGCTTCCGCGGCGCGCATGGGAACGAGCTCTTCGGGCGGGATAACTACATGCCCGAGCGACCCCGTGCAGAGATGGGCGACGATTACCTTGTCGCCGCGCTTCACGCACTTCGCGAGCGTGCCCGCGCAGCAGATTTCAACGTCGTCAGGATGGCAGCCAATTGCAAGAACGTTCATAGTGGTTAGTAGTTGGAGTTTAGAGTTGGAGTTGGAGAGCGGAATTGAGATCTTTTTTAGTAGAATTTTTAACGCAGAGACGCAGAGGCGCAGAGGGAGTTGGAGAGTGGTGGTTAAGCTTTATTTACTGAGCCGAAGAGTTGGA
>ODAI010998269.1_pt1 | contig 26429 bp, 30 predicted proteins | sample 1539321 | NCBI WGS metagenome assembly ODAI01 (sample SAMN02144231, study PRJEB22623) | gut metagenome | biome: sheep rumen | host: Ovis aries | place: New Zealand
AGAGAAGAACATCGCCCTCAATGCCCAGGGCTTCAACGACGGGCAGTATGCCAACATGGACTGGCGCGACATCCGTTTCACCCAGAAAGGCAAGGTGCTCTATGCCACCGCCATGGGCTGGCCCGACGACCACCGTCTCAGCATCCGTTCCCTGGCACTCTCAAAAGTGAAAAAGGTGCGCTCCGTCTCCCTCCTCGGCGGCGGCCGCCTGAAATACCGCCAGACCAACGAGGCCCTGGTGGTGGAGCTTCCCCAGCCTGTCAACGCCATCGCTCCGGTGGTGAAAATCACGCTATAAGGGGTGCTGCGGCATAGCCCATCGGATTGGCAGACGTGCTAGAATTTGAACCCGATATAAAAAATGGACGGATTAGATTACACAGAGGCCATCATCATCGTCAAGTTCGCCTTGTGAAATGAAGCCACTAAGCCATTTGTCACAGATGGACTAGTGGATTTATTAATTGAGGAAGAATCAAACCAACAAGATTATACCTTGTGATACATGATTCTTTCGTCCTGGTGAATGCCCCCTCTTATACTGTCGACCCCCTCTACCTGTTCATAGCCTGGCCAGATAGAATTGTACTTATAGCAAAGCACTTGTTCAGGGAAACAATGATGGTGGGTGATGATTTTTTCCAAGAGCCCTCCCTCTCCAAATAGGTCATAGTTTCCACCAAATCCATGGTCAATCAATAAAAACAGCCAGGGAGCCTTGGCATATTCCTTTACAAACAATTGATAATAGCTCATTATACCGTCGGCGAAGAGGAATGTCACAGCAATACGATCCGTATAGAAATTGGCGTGATATTCCATGATTTCCATAAAGCAATATGGCTTTTCCTCCTTGTTGACAAAGGTCATCGGATTTTGAGAGGGCTTATAGTCCAAGTCAAGGCGATATTGCCCATTGGGGACTAAATCTTTCTCAGAAAATTCAATTCTTCCTATTGAGCGATAGTTTCTGAAGCCTCTGTGCGCAAGAAAGTCCTCTATGTCCTTTCTTCGTGTCATGTAATCGACGTAAAGGAATGAGTGAACACAACCAGCATTAGCCGCAACATCCACCAGACAACTGTCAAGACCACATCCGGGATAGTATGCGACTCTACCATCCATGAAATCTGAGAAACGAACAGTATCACCAGGATGGTAGTATTTCAGCCAATATGGAGTTGGCTCTCTGAATTGACTTAAGTAATCTTCAATGGGTATCATGCAATTATGTTTTAATCTGTTGTATATTTCATTCGGTGTATAATCCTTATCGTTTACCTTCACTTGTGCATATAGGATAACCAGAAAGCAGGGCGTGAAGCTACTCGCCCCGCATTTCCAGCAAAACTTATTCGACCCTATGCCGGTTTGTCATTCTCTTTTTCATCTTTATTGAATATCGGATATAGCTGTTGCTTTTTGTATTGAAAGCATTTATATGATCATATCCTCAGATGAAGATTTTTCAATGCATAGCCGACAAATCTTAAATAGCGCGGTGCTTGATCCTTTATTGTATCAACGGCATCTTCTCCCCAGTCTTTTAATGTTTCAATTACTGGCTCAACAGTTTCTACGATTACTTCTAAGATATCATCCATAGTCTTATATTTTTAGTAGTTCTTAAATGTGAATCAAAAAAACTCTACGTGTCATTGTCTCTGTCTTTTCCCATGTTCTCGAAGAATTTTCCGGTACAAACATCTACGACAGTAGCAACAGCATTGATGCCAGTCTTTTTCAGACCTTTGACAAGCATTTCGCTATCACCTGTCACTGTGCCGATGATAACTTTTCCTAAGCCATAACCTAATCCGAAAGCTCCCATTGTTTTAATTGTTTTTGCTACAATGACGGAACATATGTCGTTATATGTCTCCCCGTCTTATTGTTTCTATGTGCAAAAATAAGAATGATAATAACAGTCTCCAAATAAAATATGATACCTTACATGTTATTTCTTTATGCAAGAAACGAAAAGTGTGTAAAACAATGTACACGGAGAGCATTTTTTTGTTCACTTGTTGTCTTTTTATGCAGTTTGTCATATATCTGATAGACTCATCCAGACAGAGTGATTTAGCATCGGTGTACGATCAACCATGATATCTTCGGGCTTGATGAGAACAGAATATTTCTTTCTTTTTATCACAATCTTTAAAATGCCACATAATCCTTTGAAATGATTTTCAAGTTGACCATTTATTTCGCTGATCGTTACAGACATCCTTTTAATTGGTGATTTTATATCCACCTCATCGTTCTTTAGATAAGAATAAATGTTTTTATAAAGATTGTTTATCCAAACAGCTTCTTCTGCCGTTGGTGAAATAGGGATTCCTCCTTTTTCACCGATAGTCGACGAGTGGAGGATAAGAGCGTACAATGCAAGTCTTGTCAGTGGTAATCCCAAACATGTGTCGTTAATGAATATTTTATGCTTTTTGGGACTGATATTGAGAGTCCCTTGTAAAGGAATTGCATCAGGAAGAGCAATAAGATTAAAGAAAAGTTTGTAAGCTCCTTGATACAATAGTTTTTCGTTTGAAGGATTGAAACTGATATGCTGGGTATATGAAACTCGTTTGTTGAAGTCTTTAACAAATTGGCTGGCAGCTGAAAGAGCATCATTATTGTCTATCGTGATTTTGAGGAAATCAGCGAAACGCCGCACTTTCAGATCTCCATATGCATCCTCTATCACAACATCACTATTTCCGAGCATGACCAGGAAAGAGGGTGATTGATAATCATGTAGATTCATGTGCATTTTTTCGCAAAGATAATCTTCCACGAATAATTTTGTTGTCATATTAGAAATGTTGTCATATATCTTTTCCACTATACCTTCAGTGATCGTAGGGAAAAAATACATCGTCATATTTTTGAATGTCTTTAGGTCTTTGGATGCGTATAGTTTTGCAAGTTTGGGTACGTAGACAAACTGTAATCCGATACTTGCGAATAGTTGACAAATTGTATTATAATTATTCTCTATATTTAAGTCTGCTAATGAGGTGTTTGTTCCTATGTAGATAACGAATCTTTTGGCGATGAAGAAATCTTGCAACATATAGGATTGGACATCATATTTAGCATCCTTGTTTTCTATGAGAAAGTAGTGGATTGCAGTAAGCAGGATAGCTTCAGTCGGGTCGCAAATACCATCACCTTTCGCTATTTTAGTCAAGACTTCGATGGCTGTTTTTGCTCTCCTATTACGAATATCTGCATTTCGTTTTTTTTCAAAAAGTGTATTTGTCTTCGGGTCTATAGGTTGAGCCAATAGTTTCATCGCTTCTGCAAACGTATATGATTGTGCATTCAAGAAAAATTGTCTACTCATATCTTCCCCAAAGATATCAGTAAAGAAATTGATTTCCTCATCATCAATTACTCTGTCGGCCTTGATTAAATCGGAAGCGATACGAGCCAATGCCACTTTTCGGTCTTCGTCGAGTGCTTTGATATGGTCTTGGATATAATAGTCATGTTTCATATATCACATCTTTACGCAAATATGTTTTCAAATGGTCTCTTTTTACGATGTTGAACCCTACAGATAGAAGTAGATTGACAGAAATAGTATTTTCATGATACACTTCTGTCTGCACATAGCGACACAAGCCGTGAGACAATATATATTGAACAGAAAGTGCAACACTTTCTTCCATGTAACCTTTGGATCTATATGCTGGATGCATGGCATATATGACAGTGGGATTGCAGGACAAATCCATGAAAGCGACAAAAGCAATCATATTGCCGTTAAGCCGAATACCCCAAATCAATCCTTCGTTCTCTTCCATTAAGATATTAAAAGAAGAAAGCATTTGTTTGATACCCTCGTCTGTTTCTACGAGAGTCCAAAGTTCCGGCATATACTTTCTTGTCAGCTCATCGTCAAAAATTTGCCGCATAACAGGAATGTCATCTTCTGTTATGCGGCTCAAAACACAATGTGGTGCTTTCAATACCGGCAACTCTGTCATCTTATCAGTCCTCTTTCTGCCATTTCACAAAAAACGAACATTAATACACGAGCATAAGTCCGTTCGTTATGGCAGAGCGTTTCCCACTGCTTATCATCAAACTCTATGGCTGTTAGGCACAACTCGCACATACGTACTGCTGGACAAAACTTACAGAGGTCATACCTTCTGTCATAATACTCTTGTGCCAATGCATTTGCTTTATCCCAATCAATACCATCTTTGATATTACCGAAGCGATACTTGTCTGCGATTTTTTCACAGATTCCAATCTGCTTTTGCGCATCGATAAAGAGCTTAGTATTCACAGGCATACAAGTCGCCATTGGTATCAAATCACCTGCATCAAGAATGGGCCTATTTTTCCACAAATCCATGCGTTCTTCAAAAAAGGTTTTTAAAACTGCCCAATCCTGATGTTTTTCATAAACGTCTATCAGATGCTCGTAGAATTTTCTCTCTTCTTCGTAATCCATTTTCTCCACACCCTGTGAGAAGTTCGCTGCTAATACATTTATTTTGCAGGGTTCAAAGTCTTTCAGCAAACAATCATTATGCCATTCTTCCGCAATGAATTCTATTTCGCGAAAATCTGACAATGTTATTTGTAATAAAACAAGTTCATGCTTGTTTGGGTAAGCAGCTCTGATATACGACAATGCGTCATGAACTTTATCAAAAGATCCTTTCCTATTTGCAAAAAGTCGATGCTTATCATGGAAAGAACGTGTTCCGTCCACTGAAATCACCATTTCAACCTGATGTGACATCAACCAATCCACTTTATCTGGTGTCAGTAAAGTGGCATTTGTCGTAATGGAAAAAATCAAGTCATCTCCAAAGAGTTGGCATCCCTTTAGTACCGTGTACTGGATCAAAGGAAATTGCAGTAATGGCTCACCGCCATAGAAAGCAATATGTAAATTTTTCTTCTTTGCGAAATGTGAAATAAAAGAAAGTATGTCATCTATATCATTACTATCCAGTGACTGGTCACTATGGGTACGATTGTTCTCATATAGCCCAGAATAGCAGCAATAGGTACATCTTAGGTTGCATTGTTCAGTTATAGCTATAATGAACAAGTGAACCTCTGGCATTGACGTAAAAGACACACGTGGAGCAAAGTTCCATTTGTAACCCTTTTCCTCCGTAATGCCACAGACAATCTCATTCGTACGACGAATATACGAATAAGTATTGCCACTATTGGTAGTAATATACATTCGGAGCCTTTATTAATGACCTCCCCCTTTTCCATAACCGCAATCAGAACAGCGGCTACAACGCAGACATTTAACCTGACATGCAGCCAACCCCATGGTCAGAATAGCTTCCTTTTTATTCTCTTCTGTAATGATATTCTGGTTCAGAATGGGCATTGTCTGACCGTATCCCATTTGTGGACGAAATTGTGTGTACATAATTCTTCTATTTTATTAGTTTGCTATTAGTGTTGATGATTTTGCTATATTCTCCCGACTTATACCAATTATACAGTTCACCTGCCCGGACTACCAGCCATGGTCTTGCGGCTGCGTTGATGGATAAATATTTGATGATTTTGTCCATCGTGCCTGTGTATTTCTGGTTGAAATCGATGGCCTGCTGTATGAACGAATTGATATCTATTCGATCATAGCATTTCTTGGGAAGACCAGACATTTTGATCATAGTGTTTAATGCTATATTAATGTCTTGGCAGCAGAGCAAGCCCATTCTGTCTGCCGAGAAATCCGACACCCTATACCAATTCAGCAGAGGCATTTTTACCAGGCTCATCCAGATACTTAAATCAGAACTGGCCAGTGGCATATACATGGCTTCAGTGAACATGTGATAAGTTTTATGCCCACATTTGATATGTCCCAACTCATGCCCCATCATGAAGAGTATTTCGTCGTTTTTCAGCAGATCTATTGTGCCAGACTGCAGGATGATTCTCGGGCGTTTTTGTCCGACAGTGAAAGCACACACGTCGTAGTCCCAGTCTGTAGAGCAATCCGGCACAGGATTGATGTCCAGAATCCTACAAGCTTCACAAAGCTGTTGATACAATGCTGGCATACTTTCTTGTGTGACATTGATACCATCAGCGGTATACTCTATCGCGGCGTATTTTTCCATGATGTTCACCACCGTTTTGTCTACAACGGTTTTAAAGCCCGGTATCTTCCGTAGTGAGTCCATCGTCGATTTGTCTTGCGGATGCAAAATCGTTGCAGGATCAAGCCCCTTTAGCACTTTTTTTGAAATCATATATCATTTCGATTTGTTGTTGGTTCAGAAAGTTACAGTGTTTTTGCATCAATGGCCATTTCGCATTTCATCAAGCATTCTTTCGGTTTGCTCAATGAAATCATCTGTCCGTTTCAATACATCTTTGACGCGCTTTTCTTTTCTACGCTCTTCTTTGCTCTTGAATAGAAAGTCTAACAGTCCCATTATTTCAACTTTTAAAGGTTCTTGAAACTGACAGTTCGTCCAGCCATTGCACAATATTCATCATAGATGGTGTCGAGTACTGTCACGTCCAGGTTATATTGTCTGATGAGTCCCCAAATCTGTGGTATGGCGAATGGCCACCAAACTCCGAATGTGAGGACTGTCGGAATCGCCTGCTGCCCAAATATTCCCACGCCAGCCTTCGCACATACGTGTGGAGTCATGTTGCAGATGGTGATTTTCAGGGCTGTTTGAAGCCCGAGAACAGCCTTGAAAAGGTTCCCTTTCTTGATGGATATATCCCAATCTCCTGAGGGCATCTTGGTTCCGTCCACATCATAACCTTGATAGCGGAGTCTGTCCATTACATGGGATGCCACTTGATCTGTGTGTGTAGACACATCGTAGAATAGTCTTGATGAATTGAACATAATCTCATGTATTTAGTTGTTTCTGATGATAGAGACCTGAGATACATGAAATATCTATCAAAGATTGAAAAACTTTTCATTCATCAATTCATTTGTTCCCGGGAATAGGTTCGCATTGCCAGAAGCTGGTGGCACATCTTCTACAGTAGCTGGCATCAATGGGATTCTCAGCCTTGCATTCCGGACATTCTTTTGTTCCTTTTTCAGTATCCACCTTCACGTGTTTATGAGTTCGTCTCCATTGGGATAATTCTTGTCTTAGTTGAAGATTCTTGTTGGCGATCTCCCTCAGTAATTTTTGGATTTCAGACAGTTGAGTGCTAGTTGAAGTGATAGAGCTGGCATACACCTCTGTTGCATTGGTCTCCTTTTTCAAAGCATCTACCAATGCCGTTATTTGTTGATTGGTAGTGGAGTAGTTTGTCGTTGCCAGATTCAATGTGTTAATAATCGATGACAAATCATCGCCAATATCTTTAGAGGCTTTTTGCATTGATGCCACATGTGCTTTCACATCGGTGTCTACCTGATTGAGCATTCTCAATAATAGAGTATTGACGGCAGTGCTCCAGGCTTCTTGATTTTTATTCGCGTTATTAGTAATTTGTTCTTCTAATTTTTCGACTTGACCAAGGAGACCGTTTACAAAAGTCTGATTTGATGCCGTCAGAGTTGCAAATTTCTCGTTGGTTAATTGCTGGATGGTTGCTATCAGGCTTTCTTTTATTGTTTGTAAGTCATTAGGTAAATCTGAGGCTAATTTTTCAAATTGAGATTGAAGCGTCTCAAGTAGTTTTGTAAAATCATCCGTAGTTTTTTTCAGTTTTTCAGAGGCATCCGTTGTCAGTTTTGTAAGTTCTACCTTATTACTGTCCACAATAGTTTGCAACTGTTCTTCCTGTGTTTGGATAATTGTTTCAAGCGTTTCGATTTCATTCATCCCTATGTTAGAAATAGAATTGATGACTTCAGTTGAATTCTGATTGAGTGTAGTTGTAACATTATCTGACAACTCTTTGAATTTGTTTTCTTCATTAGTCATCAGCGTCTTCAACGCTTCCGCATGTTCGGTGAATAATTGTTCAAATTTGTCCCTTATTGTAGCGTGAGTCCCCATGATCAGTTGATTGATACCATTCAGATATCTTTCCACCATCTCTTGCGCATGTTGTTCTTCTTCGTTAAATAGATTGTCATAGAAATCACGTAGATTGTCTGTAAATTCCGTTATCATCTTTTCAGCCAATGATCGCTGAGCCTTAGACTCTGCCAAAAGTTCTGCATGATTATTCTGAGTGATTTTCAGCAATCTTGCCATCTGAATATCTATGGATCCGATATGCTGCTCTGGCATCAACTTATATGTTGTCAAGTAGCTGACTTCCGCTTTGTTGTCTTCTTCGGCGTATTTCTTTTTAGACAACACAGATGCTATAATTGCACCAACAATTCCTATAATTGATGTTTCAAAAGCAGGCACGATAGTCTTTACCAATTCGTTGACATCAGTCCAATCTACATCGCTCCATTTAAAAGCATAGACAATTGCAGAGAATGTGCCGAGTATACCTAATGATGTCCAGATGTTGGGTAAATAATTGAGAAGTTGCCTGTTGAGAATTCGTCCGCGGTAATACTTGTAATTTGCTTTTTTCCAGATATAATAGGAAGAAAGCAGTCCAATGATAATAACACCTAAATTGAAAGGATTAATAAATATCTTTAGAAATGTGATTATTGTTTGCCCCATCTCATTTTATTTTGAAATAATTCTAAATTCTATTCTTCTTGACATTCCATCTTCTTTCTCGTCACTTATATTATCTTCTTGTACTCGCCTAGAAAAAGAATAACCGACGCTAATCATGTTTTTTTTTACAAATTCCTTTTCTTCTCTTGTGAGGTTTGGTGTGTTAAATATAAAATGATATACGTTGTTGGCACGTTGAGAGGATAAGTCAAGGTTCTGCAAAAAACTGTCATCGCTGCCTCTTTGTGTGCCTAATTCGATACCTTTAGGATCGGCGTGGCCTTCTATTCTTAATTCCACGTTTTTGTAATTGTGCTCTTTCCATATAGTCATTGTCTTTTGCACAAGAGGTTTGCGTATTTTTTCAAGATACGACTTTAATGACTTTTGGAAAACGGCATCGCCTGATTTAAAGAGAAAACTGTCAGGATTTTCATGAGTTAATATGATACTTCCACGGTCTTCGTTAAATTCCACTTTGACTTTTGGATCATCTGTGATAAAGACATCCTTATATTCGAAGATGAGATTCTTAAGATTGGCATTCGATTCTTTTGTCTTCGCCAGATAGTTTTTGTACATCACTGCGCTGATAATGATAAAAACGACCAAAAATCCCGACATCAAATCGGTATAGCTCATCCAGAAGTTGTGCTCCTCGTCTGCCTGTTTTTTTAATAATCTTTGCATCACCGATGGTTTACTTCAAAACATTGCCCTGAATGTCGTATCTGCTCATACGAGAATCTTTGGCTACCTCTATAACACCGTTTTTAACGGGTGCTATTCCCTCATATTCGACAGGAACGATGATCTTCTTGAGGGGAATGCTATACAACCCGATTTTCTCCTTTTTCCCTAACTGGATATGACAGTCATCAAATTTTGTTATAGAGTCGTAAAGTGCAGTTAGTAAAACTACTTTATTCTCGCAATCAAAAAGTCCCAGTTTCTTGTCCTTTGCTATGCGCTTCAGTTTCCGCATAAAGAATCCCTCTTCTATATAATCTACATTGTCTTCAAAGTTTGATAAGCGATATAAATGTTTAATACCATTTGTACAGAGGATGGCAAATAATACAGTAATGAATATTGTTCCCACAAAAAAGGCACAAAACTCTTCTTCGCATATGTCAAAATGATCTTTAAACTTACCCTTGTTATCGCTAACTAAGTATAAGAATATTAAAAGCGAAGGAAGTAATATGAAAGATATTTTGTCAAAGATGTTGATAAAGTGTATGGGCTTTACGGCAATTGGCCGTAAATCAATGTCGGGAAACAAGTCTGGGGTATAGTCATCCTTACTTGTTGTCAATGCGCGACCACACTTCCTGCAAAATTTAGCTCTAGCAGGATTATCCGCTTTACACTCAGGATTGGAACAAATAATACTTTCTGTTGTCATTTTAAGATATTTCCTTTCAGGTCAATATACACACGATCAGAACCTTTATAACAGATAAACATGTCCTCTTTCTTTTCAATACGGTCATATTCACATTGTATTATACGATGATAATCATTAATCTTTCCATACCAATGTTTTTCTATATGCCAATACAGAATTCCGAACTTACCATTTTTGACAATGAAGAGATATTGGGGATTCTCAGATTTTGAAGGGTCTTCAACATATTCTGGTTTTTTAAACCAAAAAAATAAATCTTGAAACTCGGAAATAGGTCTTAAATGATATTCTGGATGTGCCATGTGAAATGGCAAACTTGAAACTACTTGAAATTTGTGACCACATATCCGACAGAACTTCGCATTGTCTGGATTATCGTGATTATTAGGACATCGCTTCATAATATCAAAGTTTAAGTGATAAAAGAAAATCACTTTGTATTTCCTTCAAATCATCTGTTAATATGTTATTACAAAAATCAACAACTCCATCAGGTATAGTATAACAACAAGATGCTATAGAACCAGCCATTGCCGCGAGAGTATCGGCGTCACCACCTAAGGAAATTGCCATCCTAATAACCTCTTCAAAACTATTACCATCTAAAAAAGCAATAATTGCCTCTGGCACACTACCATTGCAACTCACATCAAATTTGTATGTCGGTCTTATTGCGCTTATTGTTCTATGTAAATCGTAACCAAATGTATTCTCAATAAAAGTACGTATATACTCCTTTGATTCCCCATTTTTGCAAAGGAAAACACTGGCAGCAATTGCTTGTGCACCTCTGATTCCATCTGGATGATTATGGGTTACTTCTGCGGAAATCTTTGCCAGATTCAATGCTTCATCAATCGAAGAGGCATATAGTCCCACTGGACTTACACGCATAGCACTACCATTTGCATAAGAATTATATGGCATATGTTCACTGCTTCTTATCCAACGCCAAAAATTCCAACCATAGCCTTGCCTTGGGTATTTAAGGCAGATTTCTATATATTTTTTAATCAGATTATCCTTGCAGTGATTTTGGTCCTCCATAAGCCATTTTGCAACAGCTAACGTCAAAATAGTATCATCCGTAAATCTCGCGCTTTCCTTAAATAGAGGAAAATTAATATCTTTTGTTGGATTAGATTCATAGTAAGATCCAACAATATCTCCCACTACTGCTCCTAAAAAAACATTATTATATCCTTGTCTATTTAGTATCATATATTATAGATTTTACACATAAATCTAATGTTTTGACAATCTCGTCAAAAACTAAGTCACCAAAGTCAGCACAACTACAACCGCTTGTCGGTGACCAAATTACACGATTACCTTTTTCAAAAAGGGTGTCGTATGGGAATGAATTAGGAGCGAAAAGAATGAGACTCTGGTCTTCTGTCATAGACGAACACCAACCAACCAAATCATCATAATCACAACTCGAAATCGGATAAGATTCATGTTCCGCAAAAACACAGACAATATGATTCTTTGAAGGATATTGTTTATATACTACAGAAAGTGCATCTAGTACATTTCTTGGAGTGCAAAACGTTCCTCCTTCATATAAAAGTCCATATGTTGTAAATGAGATTGCCTTAAATATTTCTGTGTCATTCAGAAATCCATTCGAACAAACAAAACAACGTCTTCCATATAGAAAAGATTATATTTCTTTGGTATAAATAAATTTATGAGTATTTGATATCATCTCTAAGGTTGTATCAAAATATTTTCTCGAAATTCCAGAACCATTCTTTTTGCAATAAGTTCCATTCTCATATTTGTTATCGGAGTCCCATGTAATATCCATAAGGACCCAACGTTTTTCAACAAATGCAGCAGCTATAATATGATTAGGAATAATCGTCTGGTTTTCAATCCTCTCCCAACCACCATCCGTACTAATATTTAATGAATAACAAGATATTCCAATAGCAGGTATTCCAACCGACCTCATTAATGCAACCCCCAAATTGGCAAATCCCCTACATACGCATTTTTTTGCGAACAAAACATCCAATGCAGAATAGTTCTTCTCATAACAGGCTCTGCTTTTCAGAGAATCGTAATCATAATAGATATTATTAGCAACCCAGTCATGAATTGCCAAGAGCTTTTGCATTGGAGTAATTTTAAATCGAGTTATCGATCGTCCCAAATCTATTATTTTAGTAGAATCACTTTGACACAGAATAGAAGGTCTTAAATAATCATTCAAAGAGTCTGTATTTACGCTTATATTTGACAGAATTTTTCTATTTGCGTTTATAACGTTTGCGACTACGAAATGTAATCTGTTATTAACACATCTTATTGACAAACTTCTGTTTTGAAGGTAACTCCAATAATACTCAGAATCAGGCCTAGTCTTTGTATACAAATTGATATAGTATATTCCATCATCTATATTTCCGAAGTCTATCTTACTCGAACATGGCTTATCAGCCGTTATTCTTTTCACCTCCTTATCATTTTCATCTGATAGGATGATCATTAACGGGCACTTTTGAAGAGCGAATGGGATTCGTTTTAATAGAAGCCCATTTCCTGATACTTTTAATGATATTCTATCATAGCTATATGAAGTGTCGAAAGTCAGCATAAAGTTAGTCTGTTAATTTGTTTCCACATCTTGTACAATAGATATTCTCACTATTAACTAAATACTTTTTACCACATTGTGTACAAAATAGTATAACCTCTTCTTTCCCTTCTCTGTATTCCCCACAGACAGGGCAACGAATATTTTTATCTTCAATTGCAGATTCGCAACGCGGACATAGCCACATATTACTAATGCATTTTTATTTTGGAGCTACTATTCAATGAAGTGATTTCCGATGGATGCATCCCTAAACAGAAAGCAACGGCTTTTATTGTCACATTGTCTGCAACATAAAAAACACCCTTATATTCTCTGCTCGTTTTACTCGGCGCTTTACCATCTATAGTATAATAGATCCTTGAATCTGGAGTCGAACAAGCTACTGTTACCATACCCGAATCGACAGTAATTAAAGGTTTACTTACTTTCCCACGTAGCTCAGATGATAATGAAACGTTATACTCAAAATAAGTTGGCATCTTTATACCATTTTTAGTTACCCCAATTCGTAAAGGAATGTCATCTTCAACAATTTTTACAGGAGCATTGTATGGTCTCATTGCCTGATTGTTAATCGAATAGCTTATTTTTGCATCCCTATTAACATTATGAATAGTAACTAAAGCGTAACCCTTATTTGTTCTGTCAACAAATAAAGATGGCTTTACAACAGATGTCTTATATAAAGGAATTGTTGGCACTTTATTCAAAGCATTTAATAATTCTATTACAGACGGTCGTTTTGATGGTTCAAATGATAGCATTTGTAATACAATTTGCTTCAATTCTTTTGGCCAGCATTTAGGGATCTCTATTTCGCGTTCTTTAACAATCTCAAAACAATACTTACTGTTATTTCCATTATTCGGATATTTTCCCGTAAGCATTTCATATAGAATTACTCCTAACGAAAAAATATCAGTTTTTGTGGATAAGATATGTTCGCCGATTTCTCCATTCTCAGTATTGTAGGCTGCCAACTCAGGACTATAGTAAGGTTCTGTTCCGACAATATATCCTCTTTTGGGGGGCGCAGCCGCAAAGAAACACGATTCATAATCAGTAAGCTTAGTGATTAAAATGTCACCATGTTCCTTTATTATAATGTTTTCAGGCTTTACATCTCCATGAATGATTCCACATTTTTCAAATGGTAAAAAACTATAAGCGACAATTCTAAATAAAGAGATTATTTCATTGGTAGACAATGCATTAAAGAGGTCTTTGGTGTTTAATGGTAAACCCATAATTCTTTCAGTAACTACATAATAAAAAGTTTTTTCACGAAAAAAATCGCTTATGTAACTACAAGATGCACCAGGAATAGTATAACTATTAATACTACTATACAATCTTCGTCTGTTGTCCTCAAAATCTTTACATCTATCGCGAAGTATTTTATTTGACGAATACTTTATATTTAACAATCGTTTTATAAAATAAACTTTATCCGATTTGTTTGATTTAGCAAAAGCAATTTCTGCTTGCCCACCTGATTTCATCGTCTGCAACACAACATAAGTTAGTCTGGTTCTGTTGCTGTATATGACTTCTCCGACAAACATGTTTAGCAATATAGATATCTAATGTGACAATATATTCGGATTGGGTCTTTGCAATTCTTCTATTTCTGAAATTGAACCAGAATCATCTATGCAAACCGCTCGAACATGAAAGCGTGTAGTATCAGAAAGATCAAAAGGTTCCTTATACAAAGTACTATCTTTAGTAGGCTTTGTACCATCCTCTGTATAATAAATAGGATTCCCCTCGGGAGAATTAATTGAAATCTTACCTCGTTTGTAATGCATTTCTGGTTTCAAAACCTTTGCTCTGTACACATTTGCTTCAACTACTGCAGAAACAAGTTTGGATTCTCCAGGCTCTTTTGCTACGGCTTTAATTTTAAACACACCAGGAGCAACCTTAAACATGCCAGTATATCTTTCTGAACTTGTAGATGGAGTAACTCCATTTGTCGTATAATATATTACAGTTTCTTCTGGACTATTTAAATCCTTTTCTATGCTTACATCTCGTCCTTTCACAATAATTTTTGGTGATTTAGAGCGAATTTTAGGCGAATTTTTGACCCATGCCTGTTTTACAGCCTCCTCGGAGATCTTCTTACCATCTGTAGTTATAGCCCTAATTGTAGTATATTTTTTTACAAGAAATGGGCCTGTATATTTTTGAGACATTTTGTCGGGCTTATCTCCATTTGTCGTATATCTAATATCAGAAGAAACGCTATCCGACATAATAGTAACCTGATAATGATCTGAATCCACTTTTACAAATGATATAGATGGCTTTGTTACTTTATCCCCACCCATGTATTTTTTTAATGCATCACCAATCTGATGAAGGCTGGGGCGATTACGATAATCTGGAGATAACATTTTGTTAATAAGAGGAGCTATCTTATCTGATGCTACAATAGAAGGAAGTTTATAGGCACCTTTCAAAACAGCCTCATGTATATATTTTATATCTTCATCTGTTATTGTCGGTCTGTCGCCAGAAAAGAACTCGCAAAAAATAATACCAAGTGCAAAAATGTCACTTTTTACAGTAAGGTCATCTGCCATGTTTTTTACATGCTCCATTTCTATATCATCCTCCCAGTCTTCTATTTCATATGTATTATATGTAAACAATTCTGGTGAATAATAATCAGGCGTTCCAACTACAGCACCAGGTTCATTTGGATCTCCAGAACGATAACAATCATTCATGTCAATTAGACGAATTCTCCAACTGGTATCACCTCTTTGAACTAAGATGTTTTCTGGCTTTAAATCCCCATGGATAACACCCAATGCATGCATTGGCATTAATCCTTGGACGAGTCTTAATAATAGTAAATACTTTTCCTCAGATGGTAAATGAGAAATTTCATCCAAAGTTAGAGTATCTGCATTAATCTTTCTATAGACGGTATAGTAGAATGGTCCCTCACGGAAATAATCAATAATTGGAACACAGGCTCCGGACTCTCCACAACCATCTTTAATGGAGTTGTATAATTCAAAATACTTCCTATAGTGCTGGTCGCATTTTTCTCTTCTTTGAGCTTTCATAGCAGGAGATCCTGGTGCAGAATCTATAGGATATCTCACCAAAAGTCTTTTGATGAAATACACTTCACCATCCGCTACAGTAGAGGCAAAGCCAACTTCTGCCATGGTAATTTTATCAGATGCCCACGTTATAGTATAAGTTTTGCCACTTACACTACTATAAATTTTTTCATTAATTTCTAACATAATTATATAGTTCCAGATGGTTTAACAATCGAAATGGTCAGCTTATATTTTTCGTACCATTCATTATTCTTTCTATCCGATTCTAATTGCAATTCTTCCAATTCTTTTTTTAGCTTGATCCACTTGTTGTGAATTTCTTTAAACTCTTCATCAAAAGCAGCAATATTGTTATTATTGTTGTTAATCTCATTCTTAATGGCTATATAAGCTTCATTGTCTTCTATCCTTCCCAAATTGACCCTATCTTTTAGTTTTTCCCATGATGAAATGAACGATTTCAGAAGCTCATTCGTATCATTCAATTTTCCTTTTTCTTTAAGAATATAAGACATTCTATTATTACAATCTTTAATTATTTCCGTGAGATCTTTTTTATCATTAATAACCTTTTCTCTCCACTCAAAATATGAATCAAACAAATTACCTTTTATATGCGATAGGCAATCTTTAAGTTCGGCAAACGAATTAACTCCAAGTGAAATGATAGACATTGAAAAATCATCTTGCTGGATATTGTCAATTATTGCTTTTTTAATCTTTTCTGACCAATTATCTTCATCGCTTGAATTCAACAATTGGCTACGCAACATAGACTCAAATTCTATTGGATTCCTATAATAACCAAAACAACCATCGGTACAAGGTATAAGAACAAACGGATTGTCCTTCTCCAATTTGAGTTTTAGAAGTGATTTGTTTATTCTAAATTCCCTGTCTTGACAAACTGTATTATTCATTGCAAGATCCATGTTGGCTGGTGAGAAAGGATCTCCGTCTGGCGCATCAGCATCATCTATCGTCAACAGTGTAACACCATTTTTGTTCAGCAAATAGACACGAGAATCGCCAGCCCAATAACATCTTATGTCAACAAAATCTTCGTCAACTTTAAACGCACATAATGCCAATGTCGTTGGAAGTTTTCGAATCATCTTGCTCATAGTTGTACTTGCACTTGGGAAATTAACAATGGCATCATTAAGCTTCTCTACTATTGTATTATGTAGGTTTTCCTCTATGTATTCTACAGGGTCTTTACCAACAGGACGTTCGTTAAGTAACACTTCTACAGATGACTTTACAATCCTTGAAGCCCAATAAGCAGCAGTATGTTCCTCACCAGTATCTTTATGGACATATTTCCTCGCACCAGCACCCCCCATACCATCAAACACGCCTAAGACTCCCCATGTTCTATCTTTTCTAACTATGCATAGTGGATCAGCATCCTCACCTGCATCTTTCTTTTTGGGTTCATTGAACCACGGCATTATAAGTAGTGGTATCTCTTTTTCAAACGACTTTTCCGCTTCCAATCGTTTTTTTAGATCCTTTAAAATATGTTTCTTACCATCCAGTATTGACTTGTCTACATATTTACAAGAACTTGCTTTGGCTATACAGGTTTCGGCTTCTTCTACTAAACCATTTGCAATAGCATTGTCAAATGATTCTATTATTTTTGCAAATTTGTTTATATTTTCATCATTTATCCTCTTTCTGTATTCGGCAATGACTTTTGTTGGCAAAAAGTCTTGATTTTCATTTAATAAATTATCCGCATCATCAAGTTTTAATTTTTTAATAAGCTCTTCTATTTTTCCTGCTAATTTTTTCTGAACATGTTGATTATAATCATCCACGAATTCCGAGCTCTTATATTGCTCAACAAGTTTTAAAGATTGTATTATAGCAACAGCATCTTCAATCTTTCCAGATTTTAAAAATGAAGAAATTAAATCATCTACTTTTTTACGTAAAAACAAGTCTGTCTCAGAAAAATCATCTATGGAATACTTACGTGTTTTTTCATCAAATAAAGAAAGAGCCTCTTTGATTTTTCCTTTACCTACAAGTTCGTGTATCTCAGAAGTAATTGTCGCTATCTCTTGTTTTTTTATTTCTTCTTTTTTCTTATTTATAGCCTTGTTGTATATTTTTTCACATTCAACTTTATCGTCAGGGCCAAAAGATGAGAATTCAGGACTCTCCTTTATAGAATCAAACAATTGTATAACTTCATCAACCCTGCCATTTTTAAGCAAACGCGACAGGTTTTCCTTTATTTTTTCAAGTTTATTCATCTTTATTAATAATTTAAAATACCAAAATCGCATCTGCTGCTTAAATTTGTTATTTTTATGAATGAAAATAACAAATGCAACTAATATAATTATTAATATTATCACGAAGAAAAACATGAAGGACCCTTCATGTACTTCATGCACCCCATGTGCCCCACTTGATTTGATCCCGTAAGAAATCGAGTCTTGAGCTTTAGATACAATATTCAATGAATCCACCATGTCGTAACTTTTTTATTAAGGAGTACGCTAATGGACTATAATCACATTAGCATACTCCCCATTACTATTAACTTAAACAGAACCAACTATTGAGTTGATAATGTCATCATATGATACATCATCAAGTCCCTCACCTGCTTTCGATGGATGATATACGACCTGATCCCATGACTCGAACAATTCTGGCCAAGGATACATCTGGGGGCCGAAAACAACCAAACGCTTTGCAGGCTGCTTCAATTTGGTTTTTCCGCCGCCCTGACCACTTGAAGGAGTCATCCAAAGATCTGTCAGTTCGTCAAAAGAAGCCGGCATTTCTGCAGGATAGTTGGGGTTTGAAGTATTAGCTTCTTCCAACTTATGAGCGGAAGCATCAGTGAACATCACAATTACATGACGACGCCTATCTCCGGTCTGTACCCAATCACTCTTAATAGCCATTGCAAGTGCCTCAAGAGAGTTCTCTGGCTCATCACCACCTCCATCAGCATCAAGTCCATTTACAAATGACTTGTACTCCTCAGGGTCAGAGCTTCCCTGGTCACTTAAATTGAAGTAGCGGCTTTCCTGAATAGCATTGGAGCCATCGGCTTCAAAATCACGGAATGCAATTACTTTTACCCGAACGTCTGAAACGTTCTTTGATGCAGCCTTTAAGGCTTCATGAAGGTCTGGCCAGAACTGTAAGGCACGACTCTTGACGGTATCAATGCAGCCCTGCATGCTACCTGTGACGTCTATACACATCACGATGTCAACTTTGTAATCCATAATGAAATTACTTTAAAAAATTAAACAATAGGGTTTATTTAAAAACTAGTATTACACAGATCCTACTATAGAATTAATAATATCCTCATAAGTAACATTGGCCGAAAACGACCAAACGCTTTGCAGGCTGTTTCAATTTGGTTTTTCCACCACTCTGACCACTTGAAGGAGTCATCCAAAGATCTGTCAGCTCGTCAATAGAAGCCGGCATATCTGCAGGATAGTTGGGGTTTGAAGTATTAGCTTCTTCCAGCTTATGAGTTGGAGCATCAGTAAACATAACAATGAAGTGACGAAGCCTATCCTCATCGTGAGTCCATTCACTATTAATTGCCAATGCAAGCCCTTCAAGAGCATTTGAATTTTCAATTCTCGTAGAATGTTTGAGATGTCTAATCCAAGCACTAAAGTATTCTGTTTCCAATGTTTCTTTACGATGAAGATTAAAAAAACGACTTTCTTCAATAACTGGTCGTTCCTCTATATAACAAGAATCTCTAAATGCTATTATCTTTATTCTTAAATTATCTGCATTTTTTCTCGCACATTTTAATGCAGCCTCAATATCAGATAAAAGATAGTCATTAATTCTCTTACAAAATTCAACGCAACCCTGCGATGTCAAATCTATACATAAAACTATGTCGATATTATATGTCATATTTTAATCTGGATATACTAGTAGAATGCTCTCTATGAACCAATTATGGGGTTGATAATGTCATAATATGATACATCATCAAGTCCCTCACCTGCTTTCGATGGATGATATACGACCCGATCCCATGACTCAAATATATTCGGCCATGGATATAATTGTGGAGCAAATAGCATTAACCTCTTAGCAGCTTGTCCCAATTTTATTTTTGTCCATTTTCCGTCTATCCATTGTGTTTTTTTAGGCGATAGCCACATCTTTGATAAACCTTCAAATGAATATGGAACATAAGACGGGTAATATGTTGTTGGAATATGGGACTTCTCTAATTTACACGCGCCGCTATTCGTAAAAAGCTCTATTAAATGCATTCTACGGTCTCCTTGTTGAGACCAATCGTTTAAGATGGCCAATGCAAGAGCTTCTAAAGAACTATTATGGTTTATATCGCCGCCACATGCATTAAGAGAATTGATATAGTCAACAAATGTATCATAGTCCTCATTATTATCGATATTTGATCTTTTCAAATTGAAATAGGGACTAATCTGTAATGCCTCTTCTTTGTCAATATTTAAATTTCGAAATGTAATAACTTTTATTCTAACATCTGAAATAGACCTGTGACAAGCAGATAACCCCAACATTAAATCAGGGAGAAAACTTATAACTCGTTTTTTTACGCCATCGAATATGTCTGTCATTGCTCTTGACGTGTCTAAAACAAAAACGAAATCCATGAAATAATCCATTTTGTCACAATTTAGAATTTTTTCAGCACCTTACTCTTTCTCGGTTCTTGCAAAATCGATTTATCATCGGGCACATATTTCATATATTCCCCACCTTCTATCCAATTAATCAACTCTGCAGCACGCATAACTGTCCAAGGATGACTAGAGTCTGCTATTGATATGAGCTTTATGATTTTATTCAATCCCTCATAGTCAAGCTGTTTAAAATCTTTAGCCTGCTGGATAAAGGTATTAAAATTCATGTCGTCAAACTGCTTGATTGGCATTCCAGACATCTTCATAAATGCACGAATTGCCGCTTCTTTGTTCTGGCAAGCCATCAAACCTGCACGATCAGCAGTAAACTCAGACATTCTATCCCAATAGTACAATGCATACTGAAGAGGTGCAGCAGCTATGCTGCCAAATGGTATGGCATCTATAATGTAGTTGATAACTTGAGCCATCATGTGGTAGAGCATGTGATTGCTTTTCACATGGCCAAGTTCATGACCAATGACAAACATGATTTCGTCATCATCGCAAAGATCAATCAAACCAGAATTGATTACAATTATGGGATTCTCAGCACCAACAGTACAAGCGTTTATGTTATACCCCCATTCTATATAAAGTTCTGGCAATTTCTTTACATCAAGTATTTGAGCTGCATACTTCATGTATTCATAGATTGCAGGGTAATTATTGGGGGTTACTTTTAAATGGCTTCCAGTATATTGGACTGTATATACTCGCTCCACCATGTGCTTGGTAATGAATTTTCCCGCTGCACTGAGACCGGGAGTCCCCTCTAATGCCGCCAATGCTTTTTGGTCAAAGGGGTGCTCATATTGAGAATGATCCAGCCCAGTGAGAATTTTCTTGTTGTGAACCATATTGTATAATATTATTTGTTCAATGAAAAATGTGATAATTGTCTTAATCTTTCGCTCACACGCGGATAGGCGTCGGATAGTTCTTTATACTGATTGAATGCATTTATAGGAGCATCGTGTTCCAATCGGTTGAAGAGATTTCTGATAGTACTCATGTCTTTGCAACATAGGTAACCAGCCCTGTCGGCTGTAAACTCTGAAGTACGATACCAGCGGTTGAGAGGCACATCGATAAAGTCTGTTACTATAGGGCCTAACAACTCTGCTCGTTTGTTGATGTCGTAGAGCAAGCCTTGTACCGTATGGGCCAGCATGTGTCCGAACTGTATGTGGCCTAACTCATGTCCTAACAGGAACTTTTGTTCCAAATCGTTGAGTACAGCCACTGACAAATAGCTTAGCAAGATGATAGGCCCATTTTCTATCTCTACGCTCAACGCATTAATCCCTGAGAGTTGTGAGGTCACAAATACTTTTGGGGGATTGACTACAAGGAGGATCCTGCAGCAATCTTGATAGTTGGCAAAAAGGTGAGGGTAACTCTCTGGTGTCAATATTGAACTGTTGAGGGTGATTCCTTCAATCTGCTTCCCGTAATAATAGGTGGCAATGGCCTTCAGCGTCTGGCGAGTCAGTTTGTTTTCTAAAACAGAATCAATGTAATTGTCGCAAGGATAGGCATAGTCGGGGATAGGAGTAGGCTTTGCTACTTCTATCTTCTTGGGCTTTGCCGGTTCGCCAGCAGAACTGTTAGCGAAACTATCAACGACTCCCATAAAGCCTTTATATGCCTTATTCAAAATCTCTTGCATATATTTTACTATCTAATCTATTTCCAATTCATCCCAAAATGCTGACATGCGGCTTCGTCGTTTATCAATCAAGTCTTCTGGACTCTCATCATGGGATGATTCTACCACCATACGAGGCGCAAATGCTGCTGAAGCAAATGCTATATCCGAATAGGATTGTTTTGTCTGTATTGGTTTTATTGATGCTTTTCTTTCTTTTACTTTAACTTCATCCGAATCGTCCATTAGGGCAAGAACCAAATCCTGCATTTCTGGATGAACAGCCAAATAACGACGAACTTCTTTCCGTTCGGCATCAGTAACCTTACCTTCTACGTAAGCGGCAATGATTTCTTCTGTAACAATCATTCAAGCTCTTTTTTTAGTTTATTGATGATGACGCGGATATGTTTTTTGGCCCTTCCTTTGAGCATGTGCACATACTCAGCATCGGGAATGATTTCTTCTGTTTTCCCGTCGACCGTACGAGTTTTCAGGCGGTTTTCTTTGCGCCGGTAGGCCTCCAGCTGGTGGGCTATATCCTTCGGCTTATACCCATCAAACTCGCGTAAGAGGATGAACTGCTGGTCTTTGTCTTCCAGCTGTTGTATTGCTTCTATGAGTAATATCATACGCATGTCATTCTCATGAGGTGGTTCTGGCTCTGGTATATTGACCTCGCCACCCTTGACGTTTTCTCCTATAGAGACAAGAAACTTGTCAATTCCTATCAATTCAGGCATTTTATTTATAAAAAGATTGCCTGCGACTGTTCCCAGCCATGTGCCGAAACTGGATCTCCAGCTAAAACCTCGGACGGCATGCCAGTCTTTGTCTTTGAGAAGAATCAATAGTTCTACCTGTAGTTGTTCTAAAAAACGAAGGTCGTTATAATATCTTTTGCACAACTTTTTCAAGAGAGGTGAGTATCTCTCAAAAATAAGATAGAGCATCGCCTCTTCATTGCCCGAAAGCACCAAGTCTATCATCTGGCGGTCGTCCAGGTCTTTGTATCGTAGATGGTATGCAATCTGCATTGTCTATTCTATCTTCTGTATAAAAGCAGTAGGTATGTAGGCGGTGGATATCAGTCCTACATCGGTCAACTCTACAATCACGCGTTGCTGACCGGCTACTCGGGCCACTCTTCCTTCTACCCCCTTGAAGTCTCCGTCGGTGATCTTCACTTTATCACCGCCTTTGAAATGACATTGGGATTCATTGACAAACCTCAGATGCTCACTCTTGTTACAGGTGGCTATGATGAAATTTTCCATCTCCTTGCGGGCTATTATCAGCGGCGGATTCTTTTGGGTCTTATCTTGTTTGAAGTGGTTATAATAATAAGTAAGGTAGGAGAGGGCTGGCGTATTCTTGACATATTCCTCGGCCTTTTCCTCTGTGGTGTAGACAAAAAGAAGATTGGGAATAAGTGTCTCCAACACCCTTTTGGTCTTGCCGTCTACTGTCTTGTGGACATAGCGCTTGGCGACATAAACAAATGTGCCGTCTTCCACGAGATAGTCTGAAGCCTTGTCTTCTCTGCCGTAAGCGGCCCGGAACACATACCAGTACATGGCTGGTGTTGGCGCATATCTCACCGACACCCCTGTCTTTGAACTTGTAGCTTGGGGGATGGTGCCAGGTGCAACTCTGACACTTGGAGGTTTTGCCTCGCCTCTTCGAGTTTCCACATTAGACAATGTGCTCATATCGGACCGTGTAAATTGTCTTCATCGTAGGTTCGATGCCAGACACAAAAAGCGTGGAATCGTCTAGTTGTCCATTCCACGTATCGAGGCTCTTGCATTGCCCATTGAAATCGAACAGACAACTTTAGAGTCCACGCCGATATGATAATACATATCCCCAATGCCTTGAGGAACACATTGGTTCCTTTCGGCAAAAGGGGATGCGTATATAACACATCCCGAGGACGCCTACCGTTGCTATGTCCAAGATTTCAATCGTATGTTTGCAAGATTCCGATACGTCTCGAACAAAGCGTCTTCGTAAACGCCTTTTTATGTCTTTACCGCTTCACTCTCATCCTGTCTCAGAATGCCATTGTGAGAAGCATCGTATTGACTGATATAAAGTTGCTCAGGCAAACGGGTTTTCTCCTTCAGAGAGACATCTGCCATGTAGCGGATTTGTATTGCAAATATATAAAAAATATTTAAAAAAGCATGACAAAAGGGTGGATTTTTAGGTTTTTTAAGAAGTGTATTCTGACACTTTTAGGTGTGGGGATATTTTATTCCCTTATAAGGTTTTCAGCCGCTTTGCCTTCGACTCTTTTCCTCACTTACCCTCCCCCGCGGCTTTCCCACTCTATGATATTTCTTTCTTCCGACGAGAAGGCGAGGCCCACCTTGGTGACGGGGCGCCCGTCGAGGCGGTATTTGTCGGCATAGCCGCGGCGGTCGATCTGGGCGAGGGCATTCCGGGCGGTGTCGTCATATTTCAGTTCGATGACGTAGATGCCTTTCGGGGTTTTGAGCACAAGGTCGGCACGTCCCTTGGCAGTAGGCTCCTCTGCTCTGATGTCAGCACCGAAGGCCGTGAGCAGGGTGTAGAGGATGGAATGGTAGTGGTGTTCTCCCTTCTCCATTATATAATATGGTATGCCTGCAAAAAACACTTTGAGAGATTCGATAAATGCAGCCAGGTCGTCGTCGTGGCAAAACTGCTTGAATGCAACGGAGAATTTGTTGCTTACCGTGTCGATGCCGTTGGCATCAGTGACATATTGGTAGAGGCAGTTGGCAAATCCCCTGCGTACTTCCGCATTGGGCAGGCCCAGTTCGTATTCATCAAACACTGTGTCATATTCCTTAATCGTGATATATCCGCTTTGGTAGAGCACAGGAAAGGGATATTTATAACTGTCGAAAGGCACATTAAATGCTTGTGTGCTGCACGGCACGCCATCGATGTCGGTCAGTTCTATCGGCGGCATCTTCGACAGCATCTCGATGACGGCACTTGGTGTGGCACTGTCGAACCAATAGTCTCCGATTTCTCTGTTGCTGAATGCCTTGAACAGGCTGAAGGGATTGTAGATATCTGTCTTCCGTCGGCTGAAGTGGTAGCCGTCGTACATACGTTTCAGTTCATTAAAGGTCTTATCGAAGGTCTCCTCGCGGCAATGAGCCAACTGTTCTATGTCGGGTCTGAGATGTGTCGTGAGTTCCGTCTCGGTGATGCCGCAGAGAGCCTCGTATTGGGCGAGCATGGAGATGTCGTTGAGATTGTTGAGTGAACTGAAGATGCCCATCTGCGAGAACTTGGAGATGCCGGTGATGAATACAAACTGAAGGTAGTCGTCGAGTGACTTGAGTGGACTGAAAAGATTAGAGAATGCAGTGCGCACATCGCTCTCCACCTGCTTGTCGCCGATGCTGTGGAGTATGAAGGCATCGTATTCATCTACGATCACCACAGCGCGTTGCCCCGTCTGGCGGTGAGCCTCTTTAATGATGCGCTGGAAACGTATGTTTGCCCCCTTTGCCTGCGAAGTGATGCCATACAGTCTTTCATAGTCGGAGAGCGTGTCGTCAATGATTTCATTGAGTGCAGAAAGGGTGAATAGCCTTCCCTGACTGAAGTCGAAGCGAATGACGGGGTGAGGCAGCCATTTCCAGTCGGTGGTGGTGATGAAGAGCTGGGGCTGTTGGATGCCGTTTTCGGTGGTGAAAGCCTCGAAGAGTTCACGCCGCCCTTGGAAGACGGCCTCGAGGGTGGAGCAGAGCAGCGACTTGCCGAACCGCCGGGGGCGGCTCAGGAAGACAGGTGCCCCTGCCGTAATCATTTGATAGATAAGCGGGGTCTTGTCTACATAGATAAATCCGCCTGTGCGGATCTTCTCGAAACTCTGTATGCCCACCGGGTATTTTCTCCGTGTTGCCATGGTGTTGTCGCAATTCGTCCGCTAAGATAAGGAAAATCTATGGCAAATGCAAGGAATGAAAGAAAAAAAAGCGTTTCTTCCAGTAGAAGAGGCCTGAAAAAGGGCGGCATTGTGCAGAAGAAGGCTTCCGCAGACTTGTTTTTGGGGCTTGTTAGCATTTTTTATCACCCCGGAAGAGAGCCACTATGAGAAAAATGGCTATATTTGCAGTGGCAGGTCGGCTTCTTGCAAAGAAGGAGCGCTGTGCTGCGTTTCTCTGTCAACAGGGAGCCGTGACAGACTTGCTGGAAAAAATGAACCAACCAACCACAAAGAAAGCCTTATGAAGTATCTGCAGACAACCATTGCCTTTCTGTTTTTCGGCGTCATGCTGACGGCGAGTCTTCCCCTCCATTCCCAGACAATCGGTATGCCCAAGGGTGAGATGATCTCCTATTCCTATACACGTGGC
>ODAI011678817.1_pt1 | contig 26419 bp, 22 predicted proteins | sample 1539321 | NCBI WGS metagenome assembly ODAI01 (sample SAMN02144231, study PRJEB22623) | gut metagenome | biome: sheep rumen | host: Ovis aries | place: New Zealand
GTCTCCCGGTTGCAGGAATCGTTCTTGGATGGATTATTCGATGGTGTTATGCCAGATTTCAACTATCTGCGTCAGAACAAAAAGCTGAACGCTTAAGACAGGATGCAATAAAGGAAGCAGAAGCACAGAAAAAAGAAATTTTGCTCGAAGCAAAAGATCAAATCATTCGTGAACGAAAACAGCAGGAACGGGAAGATCGGGAACGACGCGCCGAAGTGCAGAAATACGAAGCGCGTGTGAGCAAAAAAGAAGAGCTGATTGACAAAAGAGCCGAAGAATTCGACAAAAAAGAGCTTGAATTCGCCGACAGAGTCAATGCAATGAAAAAGCGCGAAGAGCAGCTTCAGGCACAGGAAGAGCAGTATCGCACCGAGTTGGAGCGAATTTCAGGTCTCTCTGCAAAAGAAGCAAAAGATTTAATCATCAAGAATCTTGAAAACGACGCTCGCCATGACGCTCAGGCACTTCTTAACAAAATCGAACAGGATGCCCAGCTTTCAGCCGAAAAGAAGGCTCAGGAAATCCTTATTTCAACGATTCAGAGAATCGCCACCGAAACAACAGGCGACTTAACGGTCACAACAGTTTCTTTGCCAGGCGATGAGATGAAAGGCCGAATAATCGGTCGCGAAGGCCGCAATATCCGCGCCCTCGAAACCCTCACCGGTGTCGATATCATCATCGATGACACGCCAGAGGCAGTCGTTATCTCTTGTTTCGACCCTGTTCGCAAGGAAATTGCAAAACAGTCACTTGAACGCCTCGTTACTGATGGCCGAATCCATCCGGCCCGCATCGAAGAAATCGTTCAGAAAGTCACCCGTGAGATTCAGCAGAAGATTTACGAAGAGGGCGAAAAAGTTCTCTTCGACTTGGGAATCCACAACATGAGTCAGGACGGTGTCCGCGCCCTCGGTCGTCTCTACTTCCGAACCAGCTACGGTCAGAATGTCCTCACTCACTCAAAAGAAGTCGCAGAAATCGCTTCTTTGCTTGCCGCAGAAGTTGGAGCCAACAAAGAGCTTGCAAAACGAGCAGCCCTCCTACACGATATCGGTAAGGGCGCCGAAAACGACAGCGACCAGAACCACGCAGAAGTCGGAGCTGAGATGGCCCGTAAAATGGGCGAAGACCCGCGAGTCATCAACGCCATTGCCGCTCACCACAACGATGTTGAGGCAACGACACTTGAAGCGGTCATCGTTCAGATTGCAGACGCAATTTCAGCAGCCCGTCCGGGAGCACGCCGGGAAACGGTTGACAACTATGTCAAACGCTTGGAAAACCTTGAGGAAACAGCCGAAAAGTTCCAGGGGGTCGAAAAGGCTTACGCAATTCAGGCTGGCCGAGAACTTCGCATTCTGGTCAACAACGAAAAGATTGCAGACGGCGAGGTCAAAGAGCTTGCGCAAAAAATTGCAAAGCAAATCGAAACGGATATCCGTTATCCGGGCCGCATAAAGCTCACGATGATTCGGGAAACTCGAATCGTTGAATACGCCCGATAAAAACACTTAAAAAAAGCCCCGCACGGATGCGGGGTAAAAGTAAAGAGAGAAAATTCTGTTTGCCTTTAGGTGAACAGAATTTTCTCGTGATAACAAAAATTACATGGATGTAATTTTTGTTATGAGTTTTCCCTAGCCAGTTTAGAAATTTCATCGGCCATTTTTTCTAGCGGAACCTGCTTTTGAACGCCGCCAAGCTCGTAAGCGACCTTTGGCATACCGTAAACGATTGCCGTAGCCTCATCCTGGCCAAGCGTCCATGCACCCTGCTTCCGCATTTCGGCCAGCTGAACTGCACCGTCGCGGCCCATACCCGTCATGATTACGCCAAGAGCCCGGTTCTGGTAGATTTTTGCAACTGACTCAAAGAGAACATCTGCTGAAGGACGATGGCCATTTCGCTGAGGCTCCTGAGAAAGACGGAGCATTTTTTTGCCCAAAGGAGTCTGCTCAACATAGATATGATAGTTGCCCGGAGCGATGTAAATGTTTCCGCTCTCGATAGGCTCGTTATCCTCGGCCTCTTTTACATTGAGGGCGCAGATTTTGTTGAGAGAATTTGCAAATTCTTTCGTGAAGCCGGCTGGCATGTGCTGAACGACGAGAACTGGCTGCTTTAAGTGAGGGTCTATCATCTTAAAGACATCGCGGAGGGCGTTCGGACCACCGGTAGAAATACCGATTGCGATGACCTCGATTCTGCCAGGCTTACGAAGAGGCTCAATCGTTGCAGGACCTTTTGGCTCTGAAGAGGCAAAGGAACTTCCAAACGATGATGCGGGTTTTGCAGCCGTACTTGCAAGAAATTCTTTTGCCTTATCTGCCCCCATCTTTGAGGCAAGCTTGCGCTCAACAAGACGGTCAGAACCTAAATTCGCAAAGAAATCACTTGAGCGCACCTGCTTTCCGTGACGGCGGGCATAAGAGCCTCCGTAAGAAGCAATAAGCTCAATAAGTCGGTCTGAAACAGAACTGATATCGGCAGAGATTGATCCATTCGGTTTTGTAATAAAATCAGCGGCTCCCAGTTCAAGACATTCAATCGTAACAGCAGCACCCTTTTCAGCAATGCTGGAAAGAATAATTACAGGAACATCAACTTTGTTCTGTTTGCGCCAGCGAAGGAACTCAACACCAGTCATGACTGGCATTTCGATATCAAGGATAATCACATCAGGCTTGAACAAATCCAGCTTTTCAACAAGAAACTGACCGTTCATGGCCTTTCCTGCAACAGTCAAGCCTTCAGTTTCATCAATAATACGAGAAATCAGATTGCGCATAAGCGCTGAGTCATCACAAATAGCTACAGAAATATCATCCATAATTAAAAATCCTCCCTATAAAAAAATCAGTCTGCAAGACAAAGCCTGCAGACCAGAAAAATAATCGCAAAAAAAGTGATTAGACCTGCTTTTGATATAAACAAGCCCAGTCAGTCTTTAAGAATTCAAATTTGGTATCCATACCGAACAAACTCTCTGAATGCCCGATGAACAAATATGAATTTGGTGCCATTGAATTCCAAAAACGATCAATAACATTCTTCTGTGCAGGCTCATCAAAATAGATGAGAACATTTCGACAGAATACGACATCAAGATTTCGCGCACCAGAATCGTTACGCAGGTTATGATAGTCGAATTTAATCGTCTGCATAAGTTCAGGCTTTACCTGATAGCCACGATCATTTTTGGTGAAAAAACGGTCAAGGTATTTTTGAGGAATACCAGTAACGCGAGCCTCCGGATAAAAACCAGCCTGCCCTGTCATAAGACATTTGAGGGAAATATCAGAAGCAGTAATCTGAAATTTATACGGAGCCGGAAGCACATCTGCCAAAATCATGGCAATAGTGTAAGGTTCTTCGCCGGTTGAACACCCAGCACTCCAAATTCTCACCGTATTATCACCAGTTTTTCTTTTGTTCTCTAGGACATGCGGAATAACATAGTTGACAAGAGCATCAAAATGCGGCTGATTTCGGAAGAATCGGGTAAGGTTCGTCGTAACAGAGTCGAGCATAATCTTCATCTCTTCTTTGTTTGACATAACGAGACGATAATATTCTTCGATAGAATCCAACTGTTTTTCGCGTAATTTTTCTTTTAAACGGCTGTCAAGAATCGATCGGTTTGTAGCCGAAAAAGTAATTCCGCTTTCGTCATAGATGACCTTTCGGAACATGTCAAATTCTGCATCAGTTAATAAGTCTGCCATATACTTAATTATACACCCTTAATTTTGAATTGTAAATAATTTTAAGTTGAGTTTAAAATCTTCTCCGTTGAAATAAACAAATCTTAATGTTAAAATTATAACACAAATGGGGAAAAAGTCAGTTTTAATTTCATTATTTTTTTCTCTTATATTCTCTTTTTCCTGCTCTCTAACCTACACGAACGGAGAAAATTCCGAAGATAAAATTCCAGAATTCATTTTCAAAAATGCGCAATATACAAAATACCAAAATGGTAAAAAAAATCTTCAGCTAAAGGCCGAGCAACTTGAACAATATAAAAGCGATAATGCTGTATTTGCAAAAAATGCAGATTTCACATCCTATAATTCAGAAGGCTCAAAAGAAACAAGCGGCTCATGCCAATTAATAGCGGCAAATACAAAAAAAGAAATTTATAATCTCTTCGGAGATATAAGTCTCTCTATGGCCAGTCAAGAAATGGAAATTTCGGCAAATGTACTCCGTTTTAACAAAAAAACTGAACAAATATCAAGCGGCAATAACAGCACGGTCACACTAAACAAAAAAGATATTCAAATGACAGGAAAAGGATTCAGTGCCAGCGGAGTAAGCAAAAGCTATTCTTTTTTGGGCGGAGTTTCAGGCAAAATTACAACATCAGTAAGCGAGGACGGAAATGAAAACTAAAATTTTATTTTTCGCACTTTCCTTCATTTTTTTTTCACACCCCCTTTCTTTTTCAGAAGAAATAACATTCAAAGCCGACTCTATGACAGGAGTTTCTGGAAGCAAAAATGACGAAACAAAATTAACAGGAGATGCTTTCGTCAAAACACCGACAATGGAAATCAAAGCAGACTCAATAAAACTGAGTGGAGAGGACTTCAGGTATATAACAGCAGAAGGAACTGTCGAAGGGAAAAACACCGAAACAAAAATGGATTTCACATGCGGAAAATTAATTTATGACAGAGAGACAAAACTCGCCAGACTTGAAGACTCTGTTCACATGGTCGATATTGACAATGATGTTACCATAGATGCTCAAATTATCGATTACAATCAAAACAAAGAAATCGCAACTATGCAGATTGGGATAACTCTCAAGCAAAAAAACAACACTTGCACGGCGGCTTTTGCTATCTACAGAAAAACATCCCAAATTTTGGAAATGAGTGGAAATCCAAAAATCGTTCAGGGAGATGACACATTCAGGGCCCAAGAAATTATTTTAAACCTCAAATCCCAGGAAATAACACTTTCGGGTCGAGTTTCAGGAACTGTAACGGACTCTAAAAAAGAAGAAGCTGAAAAAGAAGAAAAAGCTACAAACAATATTTCTGGTGAAAATGAAAATCTTCCAGAAGAAAAGCCAGAAGCAGAAAAAGTAATAAAGGCTGAGGAAAAGCCGGAGGGAAAAGAATGAGCGATGAGAAAATTGAAAACGAATCTGCCTTACAGGATGTAGGAGAAAAGCAAGAAGGGATTTCTGGTTCGCAGCAGGCTTCACAGAACGAATCCCTCATTGAAGAAAATGCCCTGCAGGAGGCAGGGGCAAAGACAGGAGAGAATTTTCCAGAGGAAAATTCTCGTTCGAATCCAGAAATCCAGGGAGGGATTTCTGGTTCGCAGCACACTTTACGAGTCTCTTCCCTCTATAAATCCTTCGGAAAAAAGAAAGTCGTGCAAGGTGTTGATTTTCAGATGCACACAGGCGAAGTCTTGGGCTTGCTTGGCCCTAACGGTGCTGGAAAGACGACGAGTTTCTACATGATTGTCGGATTTTACAAGCCCACTTCCGGCGAGATTTTCTTGGATAACAAGCGAATCACTCCCCTTCCCATGTTCAAGCGGGCCCAGCTGGGAATTTCCTATTTGCCACAGGAGCCAAGTGTCTTTAAAAAACTCACCGTCGAAGAAAATATCTGGTCGATTTTGGAAACCCGCCCTGATTTAACCAGAGCCGAAAAAAAACAAAAACTGGAAGAGTTAATTGAAGAATTTGCAATCGGCCGAATCCGAAAACAGCTGGCCTACACACTTTCAGGCGGTGAACGGCGGAGAACGGAAATTGCCCGCTCCCTTGCAATCGAGCCGAAATTTCTGCTTTTGGACGAGCCTTTCGCCGGAATCGACCCCATTGCCGTAGCGGACATTAAGGGAATGATAAAATTGCTTGCAAAGCGGGGAATCGGAGTCCTGATTACAGACCACAATGTCCGCGATACGCTGGAAATCACCGACCGGGCAATTATAGTAAGCACTGGCCAGATTTTAATCCAAGGCACCCGCCAAGAAATCATCGACAGCCCCGAAGCAAGGGAAATCTATCTAGGCGAAGGCTTTCATATGTAGGGAGCCGGTCGAGAGCCTTAAGCCAGACAAGCGTCCAGCTCTGCTGAAATTGCTTTTTTATCCAGATTCTGGCCGATGATACAAAGTTTTACCATACGGTCGCCGACAGTTTCATCCCATTCCTTTTTGATTTCAGGATTAGCGGCGAGGATTTTTTCCTGCTCTTTTTTGGGAGCGGCTGCAATCCACTGACCTGAGTAACCGGCCTGAATCTGACGGCCGCTTGTCTCAAAGACATAGGCCATTTCTTCTTCATCGCTGAACCACAGAAGCCCTTTGCAGCGGATAATGCTTCGAGGCCATTTATTTGCGTATTCGTCCAACTTCTGGCGGTCAAAAGGCTTACGGCGGTAGTAGATGAATGTTCCGATTCCATATTCGTCCTCGTCAGCTCCGCTGTCTCCGTCATGCTTATGCTCGTGGTGATGATGGTGATGTCCGTGCTCGTCATGATCATGGTCGTCATCATCGTCATGGTGATGGTCACAATGCTCATCACAGACATGACCTTCCTCGCCATGCTCAGGATTGTCGTGGTCGTGGTGATGATGATGTTCGTCTTCATCTTCATCATCGTCGTCATCAATTTCGCCTTCTTCAAGCTGTTTGCACCAGCCGGCAGAAGCATAAACTGTCTCAAATTCAAAGCTTCCTGTCGCAAGGATGTCAGAGACAGGAACATCACCGTGGCTTGTTTCGATGATTTTTACGCCAGGGTGAAGGACTTCGATAACTTTGCGGACTTTCTTGAACTGGTCTTCGGTGACCAAATCTTTTTTGTTGATGACCAAAGTTGAGCAGAACTCAATCTGCTGAACCAAAAGACTCTCGATATCTTCCTCGCCTATTTTCTCTTTTGCGAGGAGTTTGTCACCGCCTGCAAATTCGTCAACAAGGCGGGCAGCGTCAACAACGCCTACAACATTGTCAAGCTTGCCATTTTTAATCATCTCAAGTTCCTGAGCGATTGGCATTGGCTCACAAACGCCGGAAGCCTCAATCATAATGTAGTCGTATTTGCCTGTCTTAATGAGGTTTTCGATATTCTGTGCCAGCTGGCTTTTGAGGGTACAGCAGATACAGCCGTTTGTAAGCGGAACGATGTCGCTGGTATCGGTGATTTTAGCTCCGTCAGCGATGAGTTTTGCGTCAACATTGACTTCGCCGATGTCGTTTACGATGACAGCGACCTTGTAGCCTTCCTGATTGTTAAGGACTTTATTCAAAAGCGTGGTTTTTCCCGCGCCCAAGTAACCGCAGAGCAAGGTCATTGGTGTAAGTTTTTTTGCCATTTTATGGAATCTCCTATAATCCCTATAAATATAGTGAATTTTCTGTTAATCGGCTATAACAAATTAATTTTTTGACAGTCATTCCCTAAACGCCAGGCTGAAGGCTGGGAGACGCTCCCTCAGCAGGGGCATTTTCGGCTGGAGCGGCTGGAGCTGTCTCTTCTTTCTTGGGAGCCTTTAACTCATCTGCCTTTACATTGAATTTCTGGCGCAAGGCACCGCTCGCAAGATAGATTTCGCTTTTCCCATTCACGCGGATGTAGTTCTGCTGGCCGTTGGCGGCGTCTTTTCCCACTTCAAGGCTCAGATATTCCTTGCCGTTGTCGCTCACTTTTACAGTGATTTTTGAAGAGTCTGTGAAGCCGTATCGCTCGATTGCGTCCTCGCTTGAGGACTTTGAGATTACGGAAAGGGTTTTGATTCTGCTTAAGGCGTCAGAAATCATCTTTGCCTTGCCTGAGTCAGCTTCCTCGTCGTTGACTTTCCAGAAATCGCCGTATCTTTTGAGCAAAAGCGTGCCATTCTCGCTGGAAGAGATTTCGATTGTGTCATAAGTCTTGTCGATGACAAAATCTTTTACAGAAGACCGGCTTCCCAAAATCACCTGCAAGATATAAATCAAAGCCAGCACCACCACGGCAGAGGCCAGTATTGCCTTTCTAAGCATTATATTTTTAAAATTCATAATCAACTCCATATCTTTGTCCACAGATTTACACCGATTACCACAGATTATATTTTTTCTAAAACGAAAATCTCTCATATTACACGACAGATTTTCGTATATCATACTTCCTTAATCTGTGTATATCTGTGCTAATCTGTGGATTCTTTTCATTTTTCTATTCTCGAATCGTTCGGGTTGTATCGCTCCCGGATGGCTCGTTTTTTGGCTTTGATTTTCAAGAGTACCAAAAGGCCGCAAAGAGCGACGATTACCACAAGCCCGATTTCGTTGAAATATTTTGCCACGGTTGAAGCGGCCGGATTCTTTACGGTGAGGGTATTGAGCGACAAGCCCTTTGTGCGCATTGTACACAAATCTTCCTCGCCGTTGAGATAATCCACGGCGTTTCGGACGAACATTGATACAGGCTGATTTCCTTCCGCGTCCAAAAGCTGGGCGTTGTTAAACATGGCGATTCGTCCACCGCCAAGAATAGAGCTTCCCACCACGAGGATTTTTCCGTTCTGGACAGATTTTGCCAAATGCTCGCTGGAAGAAATTGCCGCGCTGTCAGCAGATTCATTCTTATCAGCAGATTTTGGCTTTTCGCTGAAAGCAGAAGAGAATTTTCCCTCAACAAGAACCGCAAGATTTTCGCTTGCCATAGTTGATTTGTCGCTTGGAACAGAAATGAATCGCGGGTCAGGGCTGATGTTTGAATCCACAGTCCATGATTCCTTTGAAGATTTTGCCAAAACCGTGACGCGCGCATCTTTGTTTTCTTTTGCGGCAGTCACGTCAAGAGGAGCGTTCTGGAAGAAAATCACATAGCCCAAGTTTTTGGTAATGGGGCTTTTCTGATCCAAAGTGTTTTTCTGCATCATTGGAGCCACATAGAAATTCATCTTTCCGTACTGGCGGTCGGTCTGGCTGAAACAATTCAAATCGTAGACATATTTTTTGCCGACAGAGATTCCCCATTTCTCAAGATTCTTTTCAAGACCTGTGTTAATCGGATTGTAAGTCGGCTGAGAGTATGGATTTGCCTGAACTTCCTCAAAGGGATCAAGGAAGAGAAGGATATTTCCGCCCCTCAAAACATACTGGTCGATTTTATAAAGCTCTTCGTCGGTGAAAGAAGATTTGGGGCCGTTGATAATGATGCTTGAAAGAGACTGAGGGATTTCTTCCTCGGCCAGCTTGATTTCTTTGAGAGTGTAGCGGTCAGAAATGAGCTGGGCAAAAACCGATGGTGAAGGCTGACCGTACTGGCCCTGCTCACTGGCTTCAACTTCACCGTGGCCCGTAATGTAGCCGATTTCCTGAGATTTTGAGACCAGGGATTTAAGGCTTTCCTCAATCTGCTCGTTCAAACCTTCAAGGCCGGTAATCATGTTGCGTCCGAAGAAATCTCTGGACATTTTTACAGGAAGAAGGGAGAATTTTTCGCCATATTCAAGGACAAGTCCAAGCGCGCCAGTTCCCTGACCAAGGTCGGGGTCGTTCCAGTTAAGCGACTGGATTCCGTATTTTTCCACGAGGGAAGGAATTTCGCTTGCAGGCGGCTCAATGCTCTCAAAACGGATTCGGTTCTTGTTCTTTTTGTTGATTTCGCCGTAAGCCGCGCGGATTTCATCTTCCATCTGGTTGAAGCCGATGATTTTGAAATCAGCGAGTTTTTTAGTGGCATAGAGAGTGAGTTTCACTTCACCGGCAAGGCCAGCAAGCGCACTGGTGGTTGAGACCATGTTTGAAATCGTGGTGGTGATTCTGTATTCAAGGCCGTCGGTGCTCGTGAGGGAGTCCAGGACTTCGATTCGGTCAGCGTACAAAAGGGCGATTCCCATCCAGACCCGCTTCACGCCGACCTCGTTGTTTTTAAGCTCCTGAATCTGAATCTGGTTGAGGCCGTAATCTCTGGCGGCTTTTTCATTCTCGGCCTTTTTCATATCGACGAATTCGTAAGAGAAATTGTCGTTGGCGGCTGATTTGTATTCCACCAGAATATCCTTGATGTACTGGTAGACGCTGGAATAAGGGGCGTTGAGATTGTCAGAGAAGAAAACTTTGACCGAAAGAGGCTCTTCCAGAGTCTTTACAACCTGCTCGCTTCCTTTTGAAAGGGAATATGATTTTGGGGAGGTAAGGTCGATTCTGAAATAAGAGCGGCTGACCACAAGATTTGCGAAAATCAAAAGAAGGATGAAAAGAAGAATGTCACTTTTCGGGCTTTTAAGATATTGAATGAACTTTTTCATAATGATTAGCGAGCCTCCCCTGTTGATTTTAAAGATTCAACGGTAAGAACAAAAAAGAGTGCCGTAAGGGAAATGAAGTAGACCAAATCCCGCAAATCGATGATTCCACGGGAAATTGACTCAAAGTGAGAATAAGCCGAAAAGAAATCAAAGAAAGCTACGACAAGAGCCGGCATAAAAATCAGGAAACTTGAAATAAGGGTGAAGATTATGCAGATTGCAAAAGCGATGAAGAAGGCAATAATCTGATTTTTGGTTAGGCTTGAGGCGAAAAGACCGATTGCGCTGAACGAGGCAATGAGGAAAAGGGCACCCAAGTAGCCGCCAATCATCGGGCCTGCGTCAGGCTTTCCGAAAATAAAGCAGGTAATGGCATAAAAAAGCGTGGGAAGGAGCATGGCCCCTCCAGCCACAAAAGCCGCGAGGAACTTTCCAGTCACGATTTCAAGCTCTGTGACCGGGAGAGTGAGCAAAGTCTCATAAGAGCCGCTTCGTTTTTCCTCGGCCAGAAGGCGCATGGTGAGAGCGGGAATGAAAAACGAAAGCACAATGGGCAAAAGTCCGAAGAACTGCCGCAATTCCGCCCGGTTATTCAGGAAGAATGTGTTGAAGAACAAAAATCCCGAAGCCAGCAAAAAAAGCCCCGTAACGATGTAAGCGATAGGACTCGCAAAGTAAGCGCGAATTTCCCGCTTGAATATTACTATTGATGATTTTGACATTTTATTTCTCCTCTACCGTTAAGCCGTGGAAGATGTCTTCCAGACTGTTCTTTCTAAGGGCAAGCTCGTAGATTGTCCAGTTTTTGTCTGCGCAGAGGCGGAAAAGCTCAGGCCGGATTTCCTGACCGTCTTTTGCGCTTACCAAAAGCGATATTGCATTCTGAGCGGACTCGATTTTGTCGCCTTCCGTGACAGTGCAAGAATCCACATTATCAATAGAAGAAATTGCACTTTTTGCCTCGTCTTCGCCCGCTCCGTCCAGCTGGATATAGACCGTCTCGGCGTGGCCGTATCGCTCCCGAAGCTCCTGAGTGGGGCTGTCGGCAACGACCTTGCCTTTTGAAATGATGATGACCCGGCCGCAGAGCATTTCAACCTCGCTCAAAATGTGGGTCGAGATGATGACCGTGCGGGTTTTACCGATTTCGCGGATAAGATTGCGGACATCCTCGATTTGGTTTGGGTCAAGGCCCGATGTTGGTTCGTCAAGGATAAGGATTTCCGGGTCGTTCATGAGGGCGTGGGCAAGTCCTACTCGCTGCTTGTAACCGCGGGAAAGCTCAGCGATATTTTTGTGCATGACTTCTTTAAGACCACATTCCTCGCAGAGTCTTGGGATTTTCTCGTCAGGATTCTGATTCTGCATGAGGGCGACATAGCGGAGATATTCTTCCACAATCATGTCCGCATACAAAGGAGCGGATTCCGGCATGTAACCGATTTTTTGTTTTGCCTCAACAGGATTTTGAGTGATGTCGATTCCGTCGATAAGAACCGTGCCGCTTGTGGGCTTAAAAAATCCCGTAATCATACGCATGGTGGTTGATTTTCCCGCACCGTTAGGTCCAAGAAGACCGACAATCTGCCCCGTAGGAATTGAAAAACTGACATCATCGACAGCTTTGAACTCGCCGAAGCGTTTTGAGAGATGTGAAACTTCAATCATTTTTGAAATGTCCTTAAAATCCTCACAGAGCGCACAGAGCGCACAGAGGTTCATTATATAGAAAACAAAATTTATGAAGATAGGTTATACTTTTTTGGAGAAAATTTCAATTTGCAGAACATTTCTTTGCAATCTGCTATAATCTCCAACATGAAAGAGAATCCCTTAAATCAGATTTTTTCAAACATCAAATGCGCGATTTTTGACATGGACGGCACAATTCTTGACTCAATGGGAATGTGGCACACAATCGGCGCGCAATATCTTCAGCAAAACGGAATCACTCCCAGAGAAGGCTTGTGGGAGGATATCAAACGATTTAACTTGGTGGAGTCGGCGGATTATTTTATTGAAAAATACAATATCCAAAAACCCAGGGAAGAAATCATGGACGAAATCCGTGCCCTTATCAGCGGACACTACGGAAAAACCCTGCAACTCAAAGAAGGAGCGAGGGAACTTTTAGAAAGACTTAACGAAATGAAAATTCCCTGCCTGCTTGCCACCGCCACCGACCGAAGCAGCGTGCTTGCCTGTATGCGCCGTCTTGACTGCGAGAAATATTTTGTAAAAATCCTCACCTGCCTTGAATACGATACGACAAAATCCGAGCCAGTGATTTTTGAAAAGTCAGCGGAGGTCTGCAATGCGAAAGCCGAAGAATCCCTGGTTTTTGAAGATGCCCTCCACGCCCTGAGAACGGCTCACAATGCAGGTTTTAAGACAGTGGCTGTCTACGATGAAAGCGACGAGGAAAAAACCGAGCCGCCCAAAACAGACTGGGCCCGTATGCTTGAAATCTGCGACGCAAGCTGCATATCACTAAAAGAAATAAAAATTTAGACGCAGATTCACCTCATCATTTTGACGACAGATTTGTATTCTGGCATGAATCGTTCGACGATTTTGTAAAAATTTTTGTCGTGATAGATGTAGAGAAAGTGGGTCAGTTCGTGCAGTACAACATAATCCGTGCAGATTTGAGGAAAGCGCATTAAGTCATAATTCAAGGTGACTGTATTCGTGCGGCGGTTACAGCTTCCCCACATGGATTTTAGCTTGCGGCATTTAAGCGTGATTGAAGAAAAATCCGGCATTTTTTCCGCAAGCTCTGACTCCGCAAAAAGACGATATTGCTTTTCAAGGGTGGCGCGGAATCTTTCTTGAGCAAGGGCGAAATCTATAGGTTTTTCAGACAGATTTTCGCTGTTTAATATAGAAGATTTTACTTTTTCCACAGATTTTTGAATCCACTTGCTTTTTGAATCAATGAATTCTTCGATTTTAGATTTTGAAGCCAGCCAAGGAACCGAGCAAAGCACATTTCCGCTCCGGTCAACCCGCAAACGAAAAGACCGGATCCGCTTTTTTGAGACGGTAATTTGAATCTCAGTGTTCGGCAATTCGTAAATCATACCGCCCAATTCCTAATTGCCATTAATAATCTCCGCCCACGAGCGCGAATCTCTTTTTTGCACATCCAGAGCCAAAGTGACCAGGATTTTTTCAAGATTTACGCGGACTGTATCTGGAGCAAGGTCTTCCTTTGTGTATTCGATTTCGGCGTAAGGAAGCCCGTTGACTTTTTCCAGTTCCAGATGAGCCTCAAAATCATTTTGCGTGACGGAAGAAGAAATGGCATCCTTTGTTTTTTCAAACCATTTTATGTAGCCAGTGGCCTTAAAGAATGTGCGTAAAACTTCGGGATTTTCGATTAAGGTCTCATGCTCAGCGTTAAATTCCACGCCGTTTTCAAGGCTTTTTTGCTTGATGCAAAAGTAAGATTTTTCGCTCTCTTCGCCGAACATGTCAATTCCGCTGGGAGAAAGGGGCTGTTTTTTTTCGCTTCGGATTCGGATAACACGAAGTTCCTTATTTTTAAGCCTCTCTTCGTGACTTTTATAAAGGGAAAAATATTCGTCATTTTTGAGGATTTTTTCCACATCGCGCAGAGAAAGGCTGTCAATCTTTTTGCGACCGAGCAGAAAATCTTCTATATGAATAAACTCTTCCTGTGTGAGAGGGATTTTCAGTTCAATCTCTCTCATTGTGCGGTCACCGCCCCGACTCCGCTTGCAACTCCAAAACTGAGCGTCATCATTATGACTCCCGCAAGAAGAACTCCAAAGATGACCGAAAGAGTCGTTTTTTTCCAGTCCATGTCAAGAAGGCTGGCCGCTAAAGTGCCTGTCCAAGCTCCGGTTCCAGGAAGGGGAATTCCTACGAAGAGGAAAAGAGCGAAATACAGCCCCCTGCCCGCTTTTTCCTGCAATTTTTCGCCGCCGCGGTGACCTTTTTCAAGGCAGAAACGGCAGATTCCGCCGATTAATTTTTTTTCCTGCCCCCACTCCAAAAATTTTCGGGCAAACAAGAAAATGAATGGAACAGGAAGCATATTCCCCACCATGCAGGCGATAAAAAGAAAAACGAGCATAGCGGGAGAAAGTTCGATTCCCTGAGAGGCGAAAAGCCCCAAGCCAACAGGAATCGCGCCCCGCAACTCAATCAGGGGAATCATGGAAACAAAAAATGAAATCAAAAGTGCTTTTGTCATACTTCAGCTACAGTTTTTTCTTTTGGCAAGAGCAAATCAAGGAGAATCGCAAGTACAAAAACAACCGCAACGCAATTCTCTGCGAAAACACTCTGAACGATTTTCGGGAAAACAGAGAACATGCCAGTACTCTGAGTGAAACCAAGGCCGATACTCAGGGAAAGGGCAACAATCATCGTGTTTCGGGCTGTGTAACCGCATTTTCCCAAAAGCTGGAATCCTGCAACACAAATTGTACCGAACATCATGATAGTACAGCCTCCGAGAACCGCCTGAGGAACCGTCGTGAGCAAGGCACCAATAACAGGGAAAATTCCAGCAACAATCATAATCACGGCCCCACTTGCAATCGTGAAGCGGTTTACAACACGAGTCATTGCGACCAAACCGATGTTCTGGCTGAAAGAAGTGATTGGCGTACAACCGAAAATACCTGCGACAGAACTTACAAATCCGTCTACGGCCAAAGAACCGGAAAGTTCCTTTTCTGTAATTTTTCGATTCAAACCTGTTTCAGCGACTGCCGTAGAGTCACCGATAGTCTCTGTTGCCGAAACAAGATAAATGACAACCATAGAGAGAATTGCGCTCAGATTAAATTCTGGTTTAAATGGGAAAATTTTAGGAACGGCGACAATGCCTGCATTTTTCAGAACCGTAAAATCAACCATGCCCAGACAAAGGGCAAGAATATAACCGATTACAAGTCCGAACAATACCGAAATAACCTTTAAATAACCACGGGAAAAAATCTGAAACAAAAGGCAGGAAAGCAAAGTGACCGTACCGACAATCCAATTGTTCAGGGAACCAAAATCCGCAGCCCCCTGTCCGCCAGCGAAGGAATTTGCACCGACAGAAAGAAGAGAGAAACCAATTGCCGTAACGACTGAAGCGGCAACAATCGGAGAAATAATTCTCATCCAGTATTTTGCAAGCAGTCCCAGCAATCCTTCGATTAAACCGCCGATAATTACACAGCCGATGACCGTACCCATGCTGTAAGTTGTGCCGATAAAAATAGCCGTATTCAAAAAGGTAAAGCTGATTCCCATTACAATGGGAAGACCTGAACCGACTCTCCAAAGGGGAAAAAGCTGTATCAAAGTGCCTATACCAGCCACAATCATTGCGTTCTGAACAAGGCGAGCCGCAAGCGACTGGTCAATTCCGCAAACATTCGCCAAAATCATTATCGGGGTAATGTTAGCTACGAACATTGCGAGAATATGCTGCAAACCAAGGGGAATCGCCTGAGTCAACGGCACAGTGCCTTCAAGTGTGTACATGTTTTCTGAATTTGCGTTTTTCATATTTTCTCCGGGTTTTATATCCTAATCCCTAAATGTAATCGTGCCTTTTGATGAATCCATAGATTCAACAATAGCAATAGACTCTAAATGGAAGCCTTTTTCGCGGATTATGCGTCCACCGTCTTGAAATCCTTTTTCAATGGCGATGCCGATTCCCACAACTTCGGCTCCAGCCTGGCGGACAAGTTCCGTAAGACCGAGAAGAGCCGAACCTCGCGCAAGAAAATCATCGATAATGAGCACCTTGTCGGAAGAGCAGAGATATTTTTTTGAAACAAAGACATGATTTGTACAGCCATGAGTAAAAGATTCAACATCAGTGCTGTATTTATCGCCGTCCACATTGATACTCTGCGTTTTTTTTGCGAAAAGCACTGGAACATTGAAATATCTGGCGACGATGCAAGCTATTCCGATTCCGCTAGCTTCAATCGTCAGTATTTTGGTGATTTTTTCGCCGTCAAAGCGTTTTTTGAATTCTGCGCCGATTTGTTCCAAAAGTGAAATGTCAATCTGATGATTAAGGAAACTGTCAACTTTGAGAACATTACCCTCGCGCACAACGCCGTCTTTCAGTATTCGTTCTTCAAGAAAATTCATTGCCATAGAAAGATTATATCATCTTCGAACATGAAGTGCTACAGACTGTTACAAAACGCCATATACCATATTTTTTTCTTGCATTACTTTTTTATTTAAAATATACTGTAATTACTCTGCATAGAAACATAAAACATGCGGCAAGGAGAGTATTTTTATGAAAAAACACTATATTTCAACATCACGAAAATTTTCTGTGGGCGCAATCATCATCATGCTCATAGTCCTGGCGATTTCTTCCATTACTACGAGTGTTTTTTTCGCGCGATATTGCCTCCAGAATTTCTATGACAAGGCCGGAGCCGAACTCTACGCCTTTTCTGACGCAATCAACATGTTCTTCGGGGCAAAGGAAGTCGAACTGAATGTATTTTCTGAATCTGACCCCGTAAAACTGGCGGACGACACAATCCACTCTTTTGTAAATGAGGTTGGAGACATTCAGATTTTGGGCTACGAAAAAAGCCCTACAGAAGAGGCGATTCGTGCAACCTGTAAGAATTTCGCTTCGGCAGACAAGGATATCGCAGAAATCTACATCGGAACAAAATGGGGCGGCTATGCAACCAACTTCGACAGTTCAATGAGCGGAGGATATGACCCGCGCAAACGAGGATGGTACCAGACGGCACTGAACGGAAACGGAAAGGTTATGATTACAGATGCCTTCGCCTCCACTGTGGGAGCAACGGTCGTTGGAATCACGCGGTCGGTTTATGACTTCAACAAAGAATTCGTAGGAAATTCTTCTATTGAAGTTTCCCTGGACACGCTCACCCAGATTCTTTCAACAGTAGATTTGGGAAACAATGCCTTCCTTATGATGATTCAAAAAGACGGCACGATTCTGGCCGACACTTCACCTTCCAAAAACAACTTCAAAAATATCACAGAGATTGACATTCCAAACCTTAAAGACTTTATTTCTGCTCCATCGGGAAGCGGAAGCATTAAAATCAAGAGCGAGACATATTTTTCAAAATTCATAACTAATGAAAAAACCAGCTATCAAATCGTGGCTTTCTGTCCAAAAAGAACGGTTTTTGCAGCCTTCTACAGAACTCTTTCTTTCACGATTCTCATTTGTCTGATTATCACACTCGTTACATCACTGGCAGTATCACTCTTCACAAGAAAAACAATGCAGCCTCTCAAAAAAATCATCACATCCCTTGAAGAAGTGGCAAACAATGATTTTACCCACACAATCGAAGTCACAAGCCATGACGAATTGGGAAATGTTACCGAGACTTTCAACGATACAATAAAAACCCTGCGCTCGACTTTCGGCCTTATCTCACAGAATACCAACGAACTGGACAAAATCGGAAACGGACTTGCCGACGACATGAATAAGATTTCAAGCGAAATTTCAAAAATCGTCGGAAACATCGTCTCAATCAGCTCTCAGTCAGAATCTTTGAATTCCAGCGTCGAACAGACGGCAAATTCGGAAAAAGAAATCGCAAGCGCAATCGAAAAATTGAGCGCAAGCACGGAATCCCAGTCAGAATGCGTGGAAAATTCAAAAAGAAGCGCGAACAAGATGGTGGGAAACATCACGGAGATTTCTCATTCAATCAAAAATACCAGCGAAGCAGTCACTTCACTTCTGGAAGCAACCAACACCGGAAAATCAAACATGAAAAAATCCGCTGAAATCGCCCAGAAAATCGCCGATGCGTCAGGCGGCTTGCAGGAAGCATCAAAAGTCATCTTGAATGTAGCCAGCCAGACAAACCTTCTTGCAATGAATGCGGCAATCGAAGCGGCACATGCGGGCGAAGCGGGTCAGGGATTCGCTGTCGTAGCTGACGAAATCCGAAGCCTTGCCGAGCAATCTTCAAAACAGGGTAAGGTCATCACTCAAACCCTTAAAGATGTAGGACTTGAAATCACAAACCTTGCCGATTCAACGCGCACGGTTGAGCAGAGCTTTGCGGAAATCTACAACTTGTCAGAAAATGTAAGCACTCTCACAGGTAATGTTAAGAGCGTTATGGGCGAGCATGAGGAAAGTTGTAAAGATGTTCTTTCGGCAATCAAGGAAATCGAAACGGCCACGACCAGCGTAAAACGGGAGTCGGAGGGAATTTACAGCGCAAGTCAGGAAGTTTCAAGCGCGGTTGGAAAAATGACAAACATCGCCTCAAATCTTTCTTCCCGAATGAGCGAAATGGGCGAAGGAGCAAGAAGCATCACGGAATCAAGCGAAATCGTGAACCAGCTCACGCAGGAAAACAAGGGAAAGATTTCTGCCCTTGCTGACGAAATCAACAAATTCCGCATTAAATAAAGATCAAGCAGTCCATAGCAGAAAAGAACTATTTTCAATTCGACAAAAATAGTTTATAATTGTATGCTATGGGTGGAATTAAAAAAGAAGAAAAAGAGATTGCCGGGTCAAGCCCGACAATGACAAAAAAAGCTCCTGCTGCAAAATCTGCGCCTGCAAAGGAAGCGACTGCGACAAACTCATCATCTGCAAAAACAAAAAAGCCCGTGGCGGGAATTGACGAAAACGGAACTTTCCGTGCCTGGGACAACGCAAAGACCGTGGCGAAGTCAAAGAAAGAGGCGGCTCCCAAAAGCAGCGTAGAAGAGCGGGCGACCGACAAAAAAGCCACGGCCGAAGCCGAAAAAAAACTTGCGGCGGCAAAAAAAGCCGACCCCAACGCAGGGCTTGCAAAAAAAGAAGTGAACGCCGCTGACTATTCAGACGACAAAATCCGGCACTTGGATGCCCTTGAGCATATCCGCTTACGAAGCGGAATGTACATAGGCCGGCTTGGCGACGGCTCAAACCAAAACGACGGAATCTACATTCTCTTAAAAGAAATAATCGACAACTCAATCGACGAATTCATCATGGGATTCGGTACAAAAATCGATGTTGAAATCAAGGAAAACCGGGTAAAGGTGCGCGACTACGGACGGGGAATTCCTTTGGGAAAAGTCGTAGAATGTGTCTCTGAAATCAACACCGGCGGCAAATACAACGATGATGTATTCCAGTTTTCTGTGGGTATGAACGGTGTCGGTACAAAGGCGGTAAATGCCCTTTCTTCATATTTTCGCGTCATCTCCATCCGTGACGGAAAATGCGTTGAGGCGGTCTTCAACGAGGGCAAAATCCAGAGCAATAAATCCGGCGCGGTAAAGCCCGGCACAAAAAACGGCACTTACTTTGAATTCGTTCCCGATACAAAAATCTTCGGAAAATATGAGTTCAACATGGAATTCGTGGAAAAACGAATGTGGAACTACGCCTACCTGAACTCAGGACTCATTCTCCGCCTGAACGGTCAGGATTTCCAGAGTCAGAACGGACTTTTAGACCTGCTCACAAAAGAGCTTGAATCCGAGACAATCTACCCAATCGGCTCTTACACGGGCGAGCATCTTCAGTTTGCCTTCACCCACACAAACTCTTACGGCGAAAATTATTTCTCATTCGTAAACGGTCAGTACACTTCGGACGGAGGAACCCATCTTACGGCTTTTAAGGAAGGTTTCATCAAGGGCGTGAATGACTTCTTCCAGTCAAGCTATAAATCTGAGGATGTAAGGGAAGGAATCACGGCGGCTGTTCTGGTCAAGGTAAAAGACCCGGTTTTTGAAAGCCAGACCAAGAACAAGCTGGGAAACACCGACATCCGGGCCTGGATTGTGGCGGAAGTTCAAAGCGGGCTGGACAACTGGCTTCACAAGAACCCCAAGGCAGCAGAAAGGCTCAAGGCAAAAATCGAAGCAAACGAAAAACTCCGCACGGAACTTTCCAGCGTAAAAAAACAGATGAAGGAAGCCGCCAAAAAGATGAGCATCCGCATTCCAAAGCTGGATGACTGCCGCTTCCACCTGAAAGACGGCACAAAGGGCGAGAATTCCATGATTTTCATCACCGAGGGACAGTCTGCTTCGGGCGTTATGACCCACTCACGGAACGCTGACTATCAGGCAATTTTCTCCCTGCGAGGAAAGCCTGAGAACATGTACGGAAAACGCCAGACCGACATCTACAAGAACGACGAGCTTCACCAGCTGATGATGGCCCTTGGAATCGAAAATTCCGTGGAAGACCTTAAATACTCAAAAATCGTCATCGCAACTGATGCCGATAACGACGGCTTCCATATCAGAAATCTGGTTCTCACCTTCTTTTTGGGCTACTTTGAGGAACTTGTCACCAGCGGCAGGGTCTATATCCTTGAAACGCCCCTTTTCCGCGTACGAAACAAAAAAGAAAACATCTACTGCTACTCTGAGGACGAGCGGGACAAGGCTCAGGCAAAACTGGGGAAATCATGCGAAACCAGCCGCTTCAAAGGTTTGGGCGAAATCAATCCCAGCGAGTTCAAGCAATTCATAGCTCCGGACACAATCCGCCTGACCCCGGTGGAAATCAGCCAGCTGAAAATCATCCCTCAGCTCCTGTCATTCTACATGGGCAAAAACACGCCAGAGCGAAGAAAGTTCATCGAGAATAATTTGCTGACGAACGCTGAGATTGATGCATAAGAGGAAAAAAAATGGCATTTGTAAAAAACTTATTTGACAAAAACTTTATTGAATACGCTTCTTATGTTATCCGGGACAGGGCGATTCCTGATTTGGAGGACGGATTAAAGCCTGTTCAGAGGCGAATCATGCACACGCTTTTTGAGGTGAATGACGGACTTTTCCAAAAAGTTCAGTTTGTCGTCGGACGAACGATGAAATATCACCCGCATGGTGACGCCTCAATCTACGGAGCCTTGGTAAATCTTGCCAACAAGGAAATTTTCATCGAAAAACAGGGAAACTTCGGCAACAAGTACACTGGCGACGGCGCTTCTGCGGGCCGTTACATTGAGTGTCGCGTTCACCCGCTGGCCAAGGAATTTTTGGTCACGAACAAAGAAATCACCCACTATGTTCCCAATTACGATGGCCGGGATTTGGAGCCTGAAGTCTACCGCTCAAAACTGCCGGTAACGCTTTTAATCGGGGCGGAAGGCATTGCCGTAGGCATGAGCACGAAAATCTTGCCTTATAATTTAAAAGAAGTTCTTGAAGCCGAGATTAAATGCTTGAAGGGCGAGAAATTCTCGATTCTCCCTGATGTCTCGACCGGCGGCCTGATTGATGTCTCAAATTACAAGGACGGAAACGGAAAAATCATCACCCGGGCAAAATTCGACACCAGCGATGAAAAGAAAATCATCATCACGGAGCTTCCTCTGGACACCAACGCGAAAGGACTTCTTGAATCAATTGACTCGGCTTACAAGGCGGGAAAAATCAAAATCAGCTCGGTTGACAACTTCACCACCGACCACTGTAACATCGAAATCAAGCTGCCGAGAGGCGTTTACTCAAAAGATGTAATCGACGCACTTTACGCTTACACTGACTGCGAGAAAACAATCGCCTGCTCAATGCTGGTCATCAAGGACAACATGCCTGTTGTGATGACGGCAACTGAAATCATCAAATATTATGCGCAAAAACTCACCGCAATCATCAAGGACGAGCTGGAATTTGAAAAACGAAAGCTCACCGACGAGCTGCACCTGCGCACTTTGGAGCGAATCTTCGTTGAGGAGAGGATTTACAAGGAAATCGAAAACAAACGCACCGCCGAAACCGTGGCAAAGGCCGTAAAAGACGGATTCAAGCCCTTTAAGGCTGAACTTATCCGGGAAGTGAGCGATGACGATGTGGAGCACCTGCTTCAAATTCCAATCCGCCGAATCTCACTTTTCGACATTCAGAAAAACCGCGACCAGGTCAAGGCAATCAAAGACCGGCTCAAGGAAATCAACCGCCGCTTAAAGGATTTGACTGGCTGTGCCATCGAATATCTGGACGGAATGTTGGATAAATTCAAGAAAATCGCCCCGGAACTTTTGAAACGAAACACAACGGTGGCAAAATTCAGCGCGACGGATGTAAAAGAAGTTGCCCGCCAGGATCTTTCACTGCGATACGACGAAAAAGGCTACCTAGGAATCAATGTCTCAGGCGGAAGCGAGCTGATGAAGGTCTCGCCCTACGACCGAATCATCTATGTGCGAAAGAACGGCATGTACACCATCACCGATGTTCCAGACAAGCTCTTCATCGACAAAGGGATGTGGTTTTGTGCTCTGGCCGACAAGGAAAAACTTCCAAAGCAGCTTTTCACGGTGATTTTTAAAGACCCGGAGACTGGTTACGCTTCAATCAAGCGCTGCCGAATCCCCAGCTGGATTATGAACAGGGATTATTTTCTCGCCCCCGACGGAATGGAAGTCCTTCACATCGACACGCGGGAAAAATTCACTTTCACCCTGAATTATGTCAAAAAGCCGAGAGTAAAAATCACCGAAGAAAAGTTCAAGGCTCAGGACTTTGAGGAAAAAGGCTTGAAGACACTTGGAGTCAGGCTTTCTACCCACGAAGTTGAGTCGATTAAGGTTGACGGAGCGCAACTGGAGCTTGGCCTGTAATAATTGAAAAAAAGGAAATGATATGGATATCAAACGCCTCATGGTAAAACTGAACCAAGTATCTTCTCTTTACCTCGGAAAAATCATGTACGCACTTCTTTTTATGTCGATTCTGGATACGATTCTTTCCTTTGTGATTTTGTCTCCGGTTATGCGCATGGTTCAAGACGGCGTGAGTATGCTCGTTCTCAGGACAGGAACTTTCATCCTCGCTTTCCTTGCCATTTGCGTCTGGCTCACTTTCCAGTTCGGATTTGCGGTCATGCTTTTGCAGATGACGAGGCGGAAAAACACGAATTTGGGCTTTATCTTCATCGGATTCAAGCGCTTTAATCCTGCGGGAAAGATTATCGCCTCTTTCGGAGCCTTGATTGCCCTGCTGGCGGTGATTGCCCGTTTTATCGCAAAATTCATTTTCTTCAAAATTTATCCCGATTTTTCTTTTGCCACGCCCAGTATTGAAGATTTGCAGGCCGCAAGCGAAAATGCGGAACTTCTCTCCCAGTCGGCAACTCAAACTCTGCTTTTTATCGGGCTTTTTCTGCTGATTCTTTTTGTTCTTGCCCTCGCGGTCTTGATTCGCTTCGTTTTTGTTTTCCACTTGCATTTTGACAATCCCAGCATGAGAGTGATTTCTCTCTTCCGAAAAAGCGCTGAACTAATGCAGAAAAATGTCTTCCGCTTGATTCTTTTTGCTCTCAGGGCTGGCGGAAAACAGCTTGCCATTGCCATTGTGCTTGCGACAATCGGAAATTTTATTCCAGAAACAAAAAATCCCGGTCTTTCGGTTTTCGTCTTTTTGCTGGACATCGCCTACTTCGTAAATTTCTACACAGCGATGGTTCGGATTTATCTGACCGTGCCAGTTCTCTACGAAGAAATTTTATCCCTCACAAAGCGCACAGATGAAGTTCAAATATGAAAATACCTAAAAATTACGCTTCCTGCGAAGAAACAATAAAAAGCTCGCGCTTTCTCTCTGAATTGTTCCTGATTTCCTCTCAGGCTGAAGTGCGGGAAAAAATCAAGGCACAGAAACAAAAATATGCTGACGCTACCCATGTCTGCCATGCTTTTATCTGCGGAAAAAATGCGGAGATTATGGGAATGAGCGATGACGGAGAGCCGGGGGGAACTGCCGGGCGGCCAATGCTGGATGTTTTAAAAGGCAGCGGAGCCACAAATCTTTTGGTCACGGTCACCAGATGGTTCGGCGGCACTCTTTTGGGAACGGGCGGCTTGGTTCACGCTTACGGAAACGGAGTCAAAAATGTGCTGGCTCAGGCGGAATTTGAAGAATTGGTGGAAAAGTCGGATTTTTCTCTCTGCGCGGACTATCAGCAATATCAAATCATAAAAAAGATTTTTGAGGATTTCACCCTTTACGAAGTTTCCGAGGATTTCGGCGAGGCAATCACAATCAAGGGAAAAATCGCGGCGACGGATTCTGAATCATTCGGCAAAAAGATTTTCGACGCAACAAATGGTAAAATCCTGCCGATAATGTCAATATGAAGAAAAAATTCCTGATTTTATCTGCCCTTCTCTCTTTTTTTTCCCTGCCCACATTCGCAAAAGCTGGTTTTGAATTCGGATTGGGTTCCGGGTATGTTTTTTACGGAGACAAAGCGACAAGAGATAAAAATGATTTGCTAAGTGACATCAATCAAATTGTGCTTGCAACTGACGCGGCTTTTTTAATTCCTGCAAATGATTATGTAATTTTTTCCCTTGGCGGTGATGGAGTTTTTGACCTTAGATGGCATGGCTCTGACCATATTTATCTTATCGATTACGCTTTTTTGGCAGGATTCAGGGTTTACCCGAATTTCGGCGGACTTTATGCCTCTATAGATTACGCCCTTGGACGACGCAGTGATTTCTACTCAATTGAAAACAAGGATTCAAGCGAAAGTACAAAATGGGGAAACGGTTTTAAAATCGGAATCGGCTACGATTTTTCTTATCATTTAAACTCAATCGCACCAGAAATTTTTGCAAGCCTTAAAAGTATGCCGAGAGGTGGAACAAGGGATACTCTTTTTTGCGTTTCATTAAAACTGACAAAACACAAATAATTTTTTATTGAAAATTCGACAATCTCGATGTATTCTATATAAGATACTTTTCTTTTAGGACGATACCATGCAGATTGTTACAGACGGTGAAATGCCAGAAATCCCAGAACAAATTGAGTCAGAGCTTTCTCCTGCAGAACTCGGAATTGCGGTTGATATCGGGACAACGACCATCGCCGTAAGCGTTTGGGCTTTATCACGCAGGAAACATCTCGTAACAGTCGCCGAAAAAAATAATCAGGTTCGTTACGGTTACGATATAATCCGAAGAATTTCTTTTGCAATTCGCCCACCACTCACAGGCTCTTCATCGGTTGTCGAAACTGGTCACTCAGCCCTTCATTACTGTATTATTTCTCAACTCGAAAAGATGTTCTCCAAGGCCGTGCTTGAAGCAGGAAGTCGCTTACCAAGAGGATACCAGCCAAGAGTCACCCAGCTTGTCATCACTGGTAACACGACAATGCTCAGTTTTTTGGCGGCAACATCGGTCAATAACATGGCGGCGGCTCCATTCACTCCGGCATCGCTTTTTGATACCGTTACAACTTGGGAAAAAATTCGCAACGGCACGGTTTATCCTCATTGTACAGTTCTTGATAAGCCAACCCCGGAACTTCTCCAGATTTTTAATTCAAGCGTAATCGCTCCTGACACAGAAGTGTATCTTCCGCCTTGTATCGGCGCATTCATCGGAGCGGACACTGTATGCGCAATGATTTCAGCAGGTTTCCCAGTCCCCGAAGCAAAAAATGATCCGTCAACTTTGCGCCCCTGGGAATCAAAAGTTAAGGCTCCTCTTTTGCTGGCCGACATCGGCACCAACAGCGAGCTTTGTCTTTATGTTCCTGATTCAGAAGGCAAAAAAGGCAAGATTCTATGCACATCTGCGGCTTCGGGCCCGGCTTTTGAGGGCGCGAACATCAGTTGCGGTATGCCTTCAATCGAAGGCGCAATCGACAAAATCACTTATCTGCACGATAAATTAAACTGCCACACAATCGGCGACAAAAATCCAAAGGGCTTATGCGGAACCGGCTTAATCAGTGCGGCAGCTGTCATGCTCAAAAACAAGTACATCGACAAAGCGGGAATCATCATCCGCGAAAAATCAAAACTGGGAGACGGAACAAGCTGTATTGAACTTACGCCGGCGGTTTACCTTTCTCAGCAGGATATCCGAAATCTTCAGCTGGCAAAATCTGCGGTCAAAACCGGCCTGGAATTTTTGCTTGAGCACACAGAAGAAACGCCCGTATTCTGCATTGCGGGTGGATTCGGCTCAAAAATCAATCTTGAGGAAGCAACTTATATCGGTCTTTTGCCGGCACAACTGGAAAAACGCACGATTCAGCTGGGAAATGCCTCTCTTTCTGGAGCAAGCGCCCTGCTCTTCTCAAATGTCCTCAGGGAAAAGGCACGCGCCCTTGCAAAAAAATCCGTTCAGATAAAC
>ODAI013262186.1_pt1 | contig 26418 bp, 26 predicted proteins | sample 1539321 | NCBI WGS metagenome assembly ODAI01 (sample SAMN02144231, study PRJEB22623) | gut metagenome | biome: sheep rumen | host: Ovis aries | place: New Zealand
ATCTTTATCGACAAAGGAATTCCGGTGATAATCACGGAATACGGCGCGCAGAACAAGGACGGGAACGATAAGGATGTCGCCGCGTGGGCGAAGTACTATGTCGAAAAGGCAAAGTCCCTGGGAATTGTCTGTGTGTGGTGGGACAACGGCTGCTATACGACGGGGAACGAGCAGTTCGGCATCTTCAACCGGAGCGACTGCACCTGGTACTCGGAAGAGGTGGCGGACGCCGTCACGGCCGCATTCCGTTAACCCGGCGTCAACCCCGCTTTCCGGAGATTTGGACAGTATGGATCAGGCCAGCGAAAATAAGGAAAATGAATATAAGGAAAAACAGCTGCAGCAAAGACGCGCCGCATACTCACTTCGTCTTCTGGGGAGTGTTACTCTCGCTCAGGGAGCATGGGCTGTCATCAAATCGATCATGGCGGTCGTCGACTACTTCTCGGAGTTTTTCAGACAGTTCGACAATACTCCCGACGAATACTCCTTTTTTATCCGCGGGGTCATTTATTTTATAGTATTCGTTCTTATCCTTGCAGTTTTTTCCATCCGTTTCTATATCGGGTTTTCTGCCAGGGCGGACAGCACAGGCGCCGGGAAGACGCCGGTCTATATTGTGATATCCTGCCTCCTGGCGGGATTGTATGCGTTTTCACTGGTTATGTCCCTGCTGAATACCGGGCGCCTATCTTCCGACCCTGCAGACTATTTTGTTTCCCTTCTGCTGGATTTCACCTCCCTTGCGCTGTTCGTGGATCTTATACGCTCGGCAAAAACGTGCCGCCGCCTGAGAAGGCAGTTACAGGAGATCCGCGTGTAAGGACGGAGATTGTCAATGCAGCTTGATTTTCATTATTACGCTACATACCTTGCAGCTTACCTCGCCGGCTGGTCCCACGAGGAGAGCCTTGCTGTCTGTTACAGCGCACAGTTTGTCGACTGCTGCTCCAGGACCTTCCTGTCGACCGTCAAGGGCCCCCTGGCCGCGGCGACGACGCAGCTCCAGCTGGAGATGATGGATGCGGGGACTGACCTTTTAAGCCTGCAGGATATCACAAGAATCTGGGCGTCCTTTCACTTCCTTCCGAAGGACCTTTACGCGCAGCCGGGACGCACGACCCGCCTTTACCGCAGCAAATACCGCCTGATCTGCGGTCCCTGCTCGGACCTTGTCCGCGATACCGTGCTGCTGGCAAAGGGCCGCTCCCCCCAGGCAGCGGGCATTGCCATGCATGTCCTTGCGGATACCTGGGCGCACCGCGGCTTTGCCGGCACGCCTTCCCTTGTCATCAACAACACGGACTCTTATTTTTACGAGCTGACCGGGGAGGACGGGGAACTGAAGGAAAAGCCGATTGTTTTCCGGCACAATCCGTCCGCAAAGGACAATCCGGCGCAGGGCATCTATGTGAACACACTGCCAAGTCCCCGGGAATCCTCGGTGATGAATCTCGGCCACGGGAGGGCCGGCCACCTTCCCGACTACAGCTTTATGCGCTACAAGTATCTCCCCGCGTGGGGAAATTATGAGGAGCTCGTAAAGGACAATCCCGCCGAATATATGAAGGCCTTCTGCCAGATGGTCTACGCCCTGCGGTTTCTGAAAGGGGAATATGAGACCTTTTCGCCGGATGAGTTCGACAGCGAGAAGACGGATCCGTACCGCGATGAGATCGGCAGGATCCTCAGAAAGCGTCAGACCGACGCCTCAGAGGACTGGAAGGAATTCGCGCAGAAGATAACCGGGCGCGAGATCCCGCCCTTCGACCTCGGGCTCTACCGGAAGGCGTATACAGAGGCGCCTCAGGCGGAGAAGGACAGCACGGCACCGGGACGGTTTTTTGTCGCCGCGATGGCGCAGAAAAGCATGGTTACCCGGAAGATCTTCCGCTCCGGAAACCTTCTGGCGGGCGTTTCGATCGATTTTGATAAGTACGGTTTCTCCGGGATCCGGGATTTTTACCGGCTGATTGAGTACATCAGAAATGATTTCCTTCCGGAAGAAGGACAGGCAGCAGATGACAAGATTTCAGAGAATTGAAAATATAGCGGTCGCCGCTGTCATGATCGTCTGCGGCATACTGATCGCGTTAAGACCGGGGGACGGCCTTCGCTTTTCGGTGCTGGTCCTCAGTATTTCCCTCGCCCTCAGCGGAATCCGGTACCTTGTGTACTATTTTACACTGGCCAGGTATATGGTCGGGGGCAAGGCCCTTTTGTTCGCCGGTGTCTTCCTTCTGGATGCGGGCGCGTTCCTGAACACTCTGCTGAACGAAAGGTTCCTTACTCTTCTGATCTATCTTATCGTCGTGTATCTGTTCGCGGGGCTGGTGGATGTCCTGCGGGCTTATGAGGCGAAAAGGCTCAATGCACCTCTGTGGAAATTCAAGCTGGCCTTAGGCCTTGCCGAACTCCTGACCGCCGTATTCTGCGTACTGTTTTCGGGGAACATGAACGTCCTGAGCCTTGTCTACTGCGCAGGCCTTATCTACTCAGGTCTTGTAAGGTTCGTCTCGGTCTTTCGAAGGACCGGGATCGTCTACGTGCAGTAGGACGCTCTGCGTATGTGTCCGCCGTTCCCGGCGGGCCGGGCTCCTTTTCCCCGGCTTTACGACAGCACTTTTCTGTGGGAAAATAATGTCAGTTTGTATATCAGGAGGTTTTTACCATGTTCACTAACAGGCTTTCACAGCTGGTAAGGCTCGCCGCCCTGTCCGCCGCGTTTGTCCTTTGCGTAGCCGGCAGCGCTGTGAGCGCAAGGGCAGCAGAAAGTGTCGCGCTTTTTCCGAATGTTACACAGGAGATGACAAATCCCGCTTACTGGGCAGCCCTCAGGGAAATGCAGGAGCCCGGGAGCGCGGCAGAGGTGCTCGCTTCCCCCTACGCGATCGACGCTCTCAACCGGAGCTTTATCGAGACGCCCGGCTGTTCCATGACCGATCTTGCCGCCGCCAGCCTTCGCTACGACGGTGACCGGCTTAAGACCGGCCTTGCCTCGGGCTGGGAATCCGACCGGAGCTATTTCAGATCGTCCGGCGCCATCTATGATATGAACGGAAATGTCGCGGGTGAGGACTTCTATAACGCAATTCTTGCCAATATACTGAGCCCCGCGCTGACAGGCGAAATGTACATCCGCTACGGCATCTGCACGCAGCGCACCGACATTCGCTGTGCGCCGACCATGCAGATCCTGACCGACGCGCCCGGCGACAACGATTTTGACTATTTCCAGCTCGCCGCCTTAAGGCTTGGCGAGCCGGTCGTCATCAAGGCTGTCTCCACCGATGGCCTGTGGTATTACATTGTCTCTTCCTCCTGCGGAGGGTGGGTGCGCGCCTCCGATATCGCTCTTTGCAGGACAAGAGAGGAATGGCTGGACGCGTGGCAGATCCCGAATGACCTTCTGCTGGTCGTAACCCAGGGCAAGATTTATCTGGAGCGCTCCAACAATAACTCCGAATCGTCCGGCAAGATGCTGACCATGGGAACCACCCTGCGGATCGCGAGGGACTGGGAATATTCGGAAAAGGTCACGAACCGCTCATCGATCCAGAACTACCCCGTATGGCTCCCTCTAAGGGATGAGAACGGTTACTACACAAAGAAGGTCGCACTGATTTCGCAGCACAACAGCGTGAGCGTGGGCTACCTTCCCCTGACCCAGCAGAATATCCTGAATGTCGCTTTCTCCATGCTGGGCGATGCGTACGGCTGGGGCTCGATGCTCGACTCCGCGGACTGCTCCGCCTACACCCGCGATATTTACAAGTGCTTCGGCCTTGATCTTCCGCGCAACACCACGTGGCAGCAGGCCATGCCGGTCGTCAAATGCGATATGGGAGAGCTTCCCCAGAACGAAGCCGGCGATGTTTACAAGAAGGCGCTTCTGGACACCCTCCCCGCCGGAACGCTCCTCTATTTCCCGGGGCACACCATGATGTATCTGGGCACCGTGGACGGACAATACTACGTCATCAGCGCCGTGAGCTCCATGGCAAACCCCGAAACGGGCAAATACCTGCGCGTCCGGAGCGTTGCGCTCAACACACTCGAAATCCGGCGCCTGAGCCAGAAGACCTGGATGAACTGCCTGAACATGGCAGTCATCCCCTACCAGAGGGCTCAGTAAGGGCAGAGCGCTCAGGCATAACTGCCTGTTTCCTCCGATATTTCGGATATAATTCTATCCCCCCACAGGGCTTCCGTTACCGGCAGTGCTTCTATTATAATTAGCATTCGAACAGCATCCATACGGAAAGCCTGTCGGCAGGAAGCCGGAGGCCGTTGTCAGAAAGACTGGCCGTTGCGATGGGACCCCTTCGGATAAACAGCATATTTGTAGATTTATGTTAGGAAGACATAATGTTTTCAGCAGAAAACAGTATGTCTTCTTATTTTTCCGAGAGAATGATTTCCGTAGAGATGAAGGAGGTATCATGAAAAAAATCGTTTCAATCCTGACCGCTGCTGCTCTTGGAGCTGCAATTCTGGCCGGCTGTACTTCAATACAAAGCACGCCTGCAGCAGGATCGGCGCAGCCGGCAGCGGCACAGGAGACAAAGGAAGAGGCTGCGGAAGAGGCTGCGGAAGTTTCAGCGGCGCAGTCGGAAGAAGCGGCCGAAACAGCAGAAACCGAAGCCAAAGGACCGGAAGCAGAAGGTTCTGAAGCGGAAGGTCCGCTCTTTACGATTACAGATATCCAGGACAGGGAGATCAGCTTTGATAAGGAGCCTGAGACCTTTGTCGTTGCCAATTACATTTTCAATTTCCTGCTGGTCGGAGGAAAAGACAGCCTTGGCCAGGTAGTAGGCATGACGCAGGACGGCTGGGAGGATACTCGTTACGGTGAATATCATGCGCTTCTGGATGCTTATCCGGAGATTGCGGACATTCCCAGTATCGGCGGTTATCACGACAATGTTCTGGACCGCGAGCGCATCCTTGAGCTGGAGCCGGATGTTCTGCTGATCAACCGCTCTCAGTACACAGATAATGAGACCAGCATTCCGGTATGGGAAGCAGCCGGAATCCGTGTCGTCGTCCTGGACTATCATAAAATGCTCATGGCCAATGATATCCTGAGCACAACCATTCTCGGCCGCCTTCTGCATAAGGAGGACATCGCGGCAGAGCTCTGCAAGGCCTGCGAGAACGGATATGAGACAGTAGCGGAGCGTATCGCCGGGATCCCCGAAGAAGAGAAAAACAAAAAGGTCTATGTGGAGCTGGGCAATCTTGGCGCAGGCACGATCGGCAACAGCTATGACGGAATGCTCTGGGGCGCCATTGTGGACAACATCGGTGCTTTTAATATGGCAAAGGACAAGCTGGCTGAAGGCTATGGTCCTCTGGATATGGAATACATCCTGGAGACCAACCCGGACATCGTGATCATCGGCGGATCCATCTGGGCGGATGATACGGAAAATGACCAGATGCGTATGGGCCTGATGGTAAGTGAGGACGAGGCACAGGAGAGACTGAAGAATTTTGTGGACAGAGACTGGTGGCAGGGTCTTGACGCCATAAAGAACGGCAGGATCTATGCCGTTGACCATGGTTCGCTTCGCAACGCGCTGGATTACACCTTCACGGAATATTTTGCAAAGATTGTCTATCCGGAGTATTTTGAAGATCTTGATCCGCAGGCAGAGTACGATGCGCTGCTCAGAAAATATCTTCCGGAGATGACGGCAGACGGTACTTTTATGATGGAGTATAAGCCCTGATAAACCGGGGTTTTCACATATCGGAATTTGGGATCCTCAGGCAGAAGTCTGCAGTTCTGCCTGAGGTTTTGGTGATTTTTTATGGGATATGAGACTGGCGGCGCAGCCGTCTACAGTATGATCAACTGGAAAAGGCGGATCGTTTTTGCCTCTGCCCTGGCAGCAGTGCTACTGATGATCATCGTGGATATGAGTATCGGTTCTTCCAGCCTTACGTTCCGGGAATGCATCCGGATCCTGCTGCAGGGGCCGAAGACGGAGGGCACATACGAGCTGATCGTCTGGCGTGTACGTCTTCCCATGACGCTGACCTGCGTGGGCGTGGGAGGGTGTCTTGCCCTGTCCGGGCTGCAGGTCCAGACAATTACCAACAACCCCCTGGCCAGTCCCTATACTCTCGGTATCTCCTCCGGCGCCAGCTTTGGTGCGGCTATAGCGATTGTCACCGGTGTGTCGGTCTTCGGGCTCCAATGGGTCGGAACCGCTCTGATCGCTTTTGCCTTCGCGCTCTTTGTCACTCTGATGATCTTTTTCCTCGGAAAAATGAAGGGCATGTCGGCCCATACTCTGGTCCTGGTGGGAATTATCATGAACTTCTTTTTCTCTGCCCTGCAGCAGTATCTGCAGTACAGAGCAAGTGCGGAGATCGCGCAGATCATAGCAAACTGGTCTTTCGGCAACCTGGCCCGCGCAAGCTGGACCAGCGCACTTGCGGGAATCGCTGTGACCGTGTTCGGCGTTTTGTATTTCGGCAGACTGAGCTGGAGGCTGACCGCGTTTACCGCAGGAGAAGAAAGGGCACTGAGCCTGGGAATCCCTGTCGAAAAGCTTAAAATGCAGGTATTTATCGTTAGCGCTCTTCTGATCGCGACCGGAGTCGGATTTATCGGAACCGTCGGATTCGTGGGACTGGTTGCGCCCCACTGCGCCAGGATCCTGGTTGGAGAAGACCAGCGTTATCTGATGCCGGTTTCCACCCTGTTCGGCATGCTGGTAATGCTGACAGCTTCCGCTGTTTCCAAGCTGATGACCCATGGCTCCATGCTGCCTGTAGGCATTGTCACCTCGATCGTCGGCGTCCCGTTTCTTTTTGTGCTGCTGATGCGGGAGGTCCGCTGATGAGCAGGGTATTGAAAACAAGAAATATAGGTGTTACTTTTGGCGACAAGGTCGTACTCAATGACATTACAGCGGATTTTGAAGCCGGTATTATGACGGCCGTAATCGGCAGCAACGGAGTCGGCAAAACCACTTATCTGAAGGCAATCGCACATCTTACCAGATCCCGGGGAACAACGGAGCTCGAAGAAAACGGCACTGCCTCTTTCAACAAGAAGGAGATCGCCTATGTGCCCCAGCTTGGAAATATCCAGACCAGACTGACGGTTTTTGAGATGGTCCTTCTGGGACTGGTCAGCAACCTGAAATGGCATGTCACGGACGAGCAGACACAGATGGTCTGGCAGACCCTGAAAGAACTGGGGATCGACGATATTGCAAGACAGCCGTTTCATACTCTGTCCGGAGGGCAAAGACAGCTGGTATCCATGGCACAGTCCCTGATCGGGAGGCCGAAAGTGCTGCTCCTGGATGAGCCGACGTCGGCACTGGATCTGAAGCATCAGCTGATCGTCATGGATCTGGCGGAGCGCTATACCAGAGAACAGAATGCCGTTACGATCTTCGTAGTGCATGACCTGATGCTTGCATCCCGGTATGGCAGTAATCTGCTCGTCCTGCATAATGGGAGCATATTTGCCTATGACCGGGCAGAACGGATCCTGAAACCGGATCTGATAAAGTAGGTCTACGGCGTGGAGTCAAGAGTCCTATCCCTTGAGGAAGGATATCAGATGGTGCTCCCGCTTCATCCGCTTTAAGGCGGACAGATTATTGTTTTGGCCGGGAACGGTACAGGAGGAGGCAGATGGATCTCAAAGAAAAGATCGTACACGCATGGGATATTTCAGCAGAGGGCTACAGTAAAAGGGTCGTTCCTTCGGATTTTGTTTCTCCGGGGAAGGAAATCTGGACGGATCTCCTGCTTTCTGCTGCCCCGGTCGACAGAAAAATGGACATTCTGGATGTAGGGACAGGGCCGGGTGTTTTCGCTGTGCTGCTGACACTGGAAGGCCATCATGTGACCGGCATTGACATATCGGAGAAAATGCTGGACGAGGCCAGGGAGAACGCCGCCCGTTACGGGGCCTCTCCGGAATTCATACGCATGGATACCGAGGATCTGTCATTTCCCGACGAGTCCTTCGATATGATCGTAAGCCGGAACGTGGTATGGATCATGCAGGATCCGGAGGCGGTTTATCGGAAATGGCTGCGGCTTCTTAAGCCCGGCGGGCGGATCGTGGTATTTGATACGGGTCACGGCAAGACCGACTTCCTCACACAATTCGATCATAACAATGAGCAGTTTATAGAAGATTATAAGCGCCGGTTTGGCAAGGAGCCCGCGATTTCTTTTGACAGAGGCAGATACGAGGAAGCCCGGGGATGGAAAAGGGAACTGAAGCTGACCTATGTTGAGCGGCCTCAATGGGATGTGGATACTCTGGAAAAGCTCGGCTACTCGAATGTTCGGTGGACGGATGTGACGGACGCAGCTTCCTATACAGAGGAGCTGAAATATGAGAACAGAAACCGACTGTTCTTTCGTCTTGTTGCCGACAGACCGGTTTCAGGTGAAAACAATACAGGAGAATAAGAATGGACGGTGCACAGATCATAGACAGAAGCAGGGCATATTGGACCAACCGGGCTCCCGGTTATGCCGCCATCAACAAAGAGGAACTGGAGACGGAGCAGGCCGGACGGTGGCAGGCCGAGATATGCCGAAGGATCCGGCGGCACTTTCCGGATACTCAGCGGCAGCTCCATATCCTGGAGGTCGGAACCGGCCCCGGATTCTTTGCGATTATCCTTGCGCAGGCCGGTTTCCGGCTGACAGCGATCGATCTGACACCGGCCATGCTAGAAGCAGCGAAAAAGAACGCAGGACCGCTGTCGAAAGAGATCGACTTTAGGGAAATGAATGCGGAAAACCTGGAGTTCGATGACAGCTCCTTTGATGTGATCGTGTCCCGGAACCTGACCTGGAATCTGCCTCATCCGGACAAGGCATACCGTGAATGGACAAGGGTCCTGAAAAAAGGAGGCCTTCTGCTGAACTTTGATGCCAACTGGTATCGTTATCTTTATGATGAGGAGGCCAGGATTGGCTATGCCGCGGACAGGAAGAATACGGTAGAGAGCGGCAGGCCGGACGGCAATATCGGAAAAGACTTTGACGTAATGGAAAACATTGCCCGGGAGGTGCCCCTGTCCCGGGTTCGGCGGCCGGATTGGGACATACAGGTGCTCAAGCAGCTTGGACTGGATGTCGGCGCGGACACTTCCGTGTGGCAGAATGTCTGGACGCAAACCGATAAGATCAACTATGCCTCCACCCCTCAGTTTCTGGTGGAAGCCGTAAAGAGGTAGTCTATGCTTCCGGCAGTTCCAGCTCGCGGGCTGCGGCCAGCAGCTCGTTTGTATATTGGGAGCGGGGCCTTTCAAGGACCTCTCGCGTATTTCCCTCTTCAAGGACGGCGCCGTCCTTCATGATCATCACTCTGTCGCAGAGCTGACTTATCAGTGCAAGGTCATGGGAAACCAGAAGAATCGATATGCCTTTCTGTCTTTTGAGCCGCAGAAGGAGCTCCGCGACCCGTGCCTGTGTCGAAACATCAAGTGCGCTCGTTATCTCATCGCAAAGGAGAATGCCCGCGCCGGTAAGCAGCGCTCTTGCAATGGACATTCTCTGACACTGTCCTCCCGAGAGGGCGGCCGGATGCCTGTCAAGGAGGTCCGCTGTCAGGCCGGTCTCGTAAAGGAGCGAAAGTATCCGTTCGTTACTCCGCCCGCCCTGCGAAGACTTTTCCGGGGCCATGAACTCTGTCAGCGACTTGCGCATCGTCCTGCCCGGATCAAAGGAGGCATAAGCGTCCTGGAAGATCATCTGCATATATCTTCCGGCATATCGCGCATCCCCGGCGGGAAGCTCTTTCCCGCCCGCAAAGATTTTCCCGGTATCCGCCTTTTCGAGTCCGCAGACAGTCCGAAGGAGCGTTGATTTCCCGCTGCCGCTCTCCCCGGCGATACCGAGGATTTCGCCCTTTTGCAGGTAAAAGCTGACATTCTTAAGCGCCTCGGTAATACTGCTGTCCCTGCCGTAGGTTTTATTGATATTTTCGCCCCGTAAGACGCAGTTTTCCTGCATTCCTTCCTGCATCCTTCTTTCCTGTCCTGTCTTCGAAGGTTCGTTCCTGCTGCGGTTATTACCGGCCGCGGCCAAGCCGCGGCACATCCATAAGAAGCTGCTTTGTATAGACTTCCCGCGGCGCGGTAAGGATCCGGTCCGTATCCCCAAGCTCTGTCATCCTGCCGTCTTTTATAATGCCGATCCTGTCCGCAAGTCTTGCGGCGATGCCGAGATGATGCGTTGCCATAAGCAGCGCTGTCTTTCGCTGCGTGCAAAGCATCCCCAGCTCTTTGACGACCCTGGCCGCCGTCGTTGTGTCCAGCGCGCTTGTCACCTCATCGCACAAAAGGATCCTTGTCTTTAACAGCATCGCTGAGGCTATCTCCATGCGCTGGTTCATGCCGCCGCTCATTTCATACGGCCGCATGCGCAGCAGCTTTTTTCCTTCCTTCAGATCCAGCTTCTCAAGAATCTCCGTCACTTCTTCCGGATCCCAGGTCAGCCCGTGGCTTCCCATGATATCCCGGATCTGGGCCTCATACCTCCGGAGAGGATTGAACGAGCCTGCAGGGTTCTGGGGAACAAAGCCGATTTCCCTGCCCAGAAGCTCCCTGCGCTGTTTTCCGCCCGCCGCCGTAATGTCCTTTCCGTCATACAGCACTCTGCCGCTGACAACGGTCAGGTTCTCCATTCCGAGAACCGCTCTTAAAAGCGAGGACTTGCCGCTTCCGCTCTCCCCGACCAGAAAGACGCTTTCGCCTTCTCCGATCCCGAGTAAGATATCCTTAAGGACCGGTTCCTCACCGTAAGACGCGGTAAGATGTTCAATTTTCAGCAGCTCACCTTTCATTGTCAGCGGTTCTTTGACAGCGCGCGGTAGTCCATTACCGCGTCACCGAGATAATTAAATACCAAAATTGTAAGGACCGCGGCCAGCGCCGGGAACAGGACCGCCCACGGGGCGATCTGGATGTACGCTCTCTGCTCGCTGATCATGGATCCCCACTCCGCCTGCGGCGGCACTACTCCAAGGCCCAGAAAGGAAAGGCCGGAAATTCCGATCATCGTCGTACCGATCTGTGTCAGTGCGTAGGTGACCATCGGCGCAAGAATATTCGGGAGAATATGATGCGCGAGAATGTACGCGCCGCTCTTTCCCCCGAGGACTGCCGCCTGGACATACGGCAGTGCCTTAATGGATTTTGTGTGGCTTCTTGCGAGCCTTGCAAAACCGGTCCACATGGTAATCCCGAGCGCTGCCATCGCCCCGGCGATTCCTCCGCCGAGGATCCCCGCCACTGCAATCGCGACCACCATCTGCGGAAAGGCGAGCATAATATCCGCGATCCGCATCAGGAGCTCATCCAGAACCGACCCGTAATATCCGCAGAGCATGCCTGCCGCCGTCCCGATAAGGAACGAGAGGGCAACCAGAAGGAATGTGACTCCGATTGTCGTTCGCGCCCCCACAAGAACCCGGGAAAAAACGCAGCGCCCCAGGTTGTCCGTACCGAAGGGGAATGCTCCTCCAGGCGCCTTCCGTATCAGATCGCTCCCCGTCCTGTATGGATCATTGGGCACAAGGAGCGGCGCTGCCAGCGCAGCCAGAACGAGAAGGAGCGCCGCTGCCGACGAGATCACGATTTTCAGTTTCTGTCTTTTTATCCTGTCTTTTACGGAAGGTTTCACTCTCACTCGCCCTTCTTCTGCGTCCTCGGGTCAAGAATCCCGCCCGCGATATCCGCCAGAAGATTGATCACCGCATAAATGGTTCCCATGATAAGGACAAACCCCATGATCACCGGATAGTCCCTTGCATTGATCGAATCCATAACCAGCTTTCCGATCCCGGGCCAGCGGAATATCGTCTCAATAACAACGCTGCCGCCCATCAGTGTTCCCACGGCAAGCGCCAGAATCGTAAGGACATGCCCGAGGCTGGCCGGCAGGACATTTTTCAGGATGATATCGCTTTCCTTAACTCCGCGAAGGCGAAGCCCGGTCACATAATCCTCCTCCAACTGGGAGAGGAGCTCTGCCCGGATCTGCCGGATAAAGCGGCTCGAAAGCGGAATTGCCAACGAGAGCGCGGGAAGGAAAAGGCCCTTCAAATCTCCCGCCGCAATCACGGGGAAGAGCCTCAGCCGAATGCAGAAGAAATACATCAGAAGAACCGAAATCAGGTAGTTCGGCATGGAGTTGCCGACAAAGGAAAGAATCCGTATAAGGTGATCCGGTATCCGGTCCTTCAGCACTGCGCCCGCAATGCCCAGCGGGAGAGCAATTGCCAGTGAAAGGAAAAAGCTCCCCGCAGACAGGATCAGCGTATTCTTCAGTCCCGCCAGAAGCTTTCCGGAGACCGGAAGCTCGTCCTTGAAGGATATCCCGAAGTCGCCGCGCACAATTCCTGAAAGCCACTCCGCATACCGCACCAGAAAAGGCCGCAGAAGTCCGAGCCTTTCCCTCTCCGCCTGCAGCACCTGCTTTGTGACCGCGATGCCCTGGGAGGTGAGACGCTTCTCCGCAGGATCTCCCGGGGCAAGGTACATCAGGGCAAAGACCAGAAAGCTCAGGACCAGTAATATTATAATCAGTTCGGCGGCGCGCAGGAAAAGGCGGCGGACCGGGGTGTTTATCTTCATAATCTGTCAATTATCTTGCGGGCATGTCGGTATTGGCATCAATCCCGTAGAAGTCGAACGGCACATCTTCCGCAAAGCCGGAGACACCCGGACGAAGAACGGTCGTATTGTTGAAAAGTCCGACATAGCCGAACGCATTGTCATCAATCGCGATCTGTACGATCTCATTTGCAAGACGGGCACGTTCATCCGTATCGGTTTCGCTGCGGAGCGCTTCGATCATCTCCTGGCATTTTGCATCGGAGAAGCCTGCAACATTAAAATAGGCGCCGTCCGAAAGTGTAGAGTCGATAAAATACAGGGGATCACCGGATTTGTCCGCGATCATACAATAAAGCGCAAGGTCAAAATCAGCGTGCGCAATATATGTGGAATCGGGGTCCTCCTCCACCCGGATCTCTGAATCAATGCCGATCTCTCTTAACTGCTCCTGGATCAGCACGGCAAGCGTATCAAGCGAGCGGGCAGCATAGCAGGCAATCCGTATGGAGAGCTTCTGGCCGTCCTTTTCATAGAAGCCGTCTGCTGCCTTTGTATATCCGTCTGCCTGAAGGAGACTTTCCGCCTTTTCGGTATCCACTGCAGGAACCTGCACCTGGCCGTAGGGCGCATTTACGGAAAAAGGTCCCACTGCCGGCGAGACCGTTCCGGACAGGTAGGCGGCAATTTTGTCCTTATCAACCGTGAGATTGATCGCCTCGCGGACCGCGTCGTCCAGCGTATTCTCATTCAGTATGTAGAACTGCAGGCGGGCGCCGGGGATCTGCACAACATGATAGGTATCGGGATCCGCCTGATAGATCTCAAGCGCCGCGGAGGAAACACTGTTATAGCAGTCAATCTCTCCGCTCTGCATCGCAAGGAGCTTCGGATCATCCTCCTGCATATAGTAAAAGACAGCGCCGTCCAGCTTTACATCGCCTCCCCAGTACTTCTCATTCCTGACCACCTCTACATCTCCCGAGGGTACAAAGCTCTTCAGGACGAACGGTCCTGTGCAAACGGGATTCAGATCATAATCTTCCGTATGATCCAGATCGATCATGCCCAGTTCAGGGCTTGCAAGGTCGTTTTTAAGGGTCGGATAAACCTCCGGGGTCGTAATGACGACCGTCTTTTCATCGGCAGCCTCGATGTCAAAGTCCGCAAGATAGGAAAACCGGCTGTTGACCTCGGCCGCGCGCTCAAGATTCCGGACAACCATGTCCGCGGTAAGAGGTTCACCGTTCGAAAAGGCGGCGCCGTCCTCAAGCGTAATTGTCCAGGTATTCCCCTCGGCCTCTGCGGCGGATGCAAGACACGGCTCTGCCGAAGACTCTGCATTCAGCTTGAACAGAGCTTCCGAGATTCCGTAAATGGATGTGTACCAGCCGTAATACTCCTTGTGGACATCGAGACTCGGATAGGCAAACGATGCCGCCGTGCGAAGAATCTTTGTGCCGTCCGAGGTTTCTGCGGTGCCGCTCTCAGATGCTGTTACATCCTGAGTTTTCTGTGCAGCCGGGGGAGCTCCCGCTGCAGATGTATCCGATGCCGGAGAAGCGGCCGGTACGGCAGCGCAGCCTGTAATGGCCGCAGCCAGAAGGATGCCTGTCAAAATAACAGTCAGCAGGCTGTACTTTGCGTTTCCGTGTCTGTTTTTTATTCGGTTATTCACTTTTCTGTCCTCCACTTATTGTCGCCGTATGCGTGCGGCTTCGACGCAATGTGCCATGCCGGCAGTTACGGGACCTTCGGTCCCTCACTGTCGCGCACATAACAAAAGGCACCGTTTCCTTCCGGAAACCGCATGCCTTCCTGACATACCATTCATTGTTGATAAGAAAACAAGACCCACACGATGATTCGTACGGATACAAGCCGGCAGGCCATAGCCGGCGCCGCACCCGATCTCTTCTGAGAATTCCTTCTGCTTCCTGCAGACAGGAGAGTGCCTTTTGCCCGCAGGGGCTGTCCCTTCCGGCTTCTGCCTGATCCCGTCGGGGCTTACGGGCCTATATCTCTTCCTGGCGGACAAGTTCCTCGACCGCGTCCGCAATCAGGGCTCCCATGGCTTTGTTCCTGACACCGGCTATATAGGTGTTACAGTTCTGGAACGGGATCAGTATTCTTTTCGCCGGCGACTGAGCTACCGCCTTTGCCATTTCCAGTGTGATTTCACCGAGCATGGAATCCGCGAGCGCAATCCCGACGGGGCCTATGATCACATCTGCCGTCCGGGCGCATACGACCACGGCGTTCTCACCGGTCGCCGCATTATCCGCCCCCGCCTTCAGCATCGCTGCCGTCGCAGCCGAATTCGTCCCCACAGCGGTGATCACCGCCTTCGGCATTCTATCTTTGATCTGCTGGATCAGCTGCCTTCCGACACCGCCGCCCTGAGCGTCAACTACTAAAATGTGCATACCTGCCCCTCTGCCTGTCTGTACGGCGCGCCGCGCATTAATACGCCGCAGCAAGCCTGTACAGCGTTATTAGAATAGCATCCCCCGGCGAGCCGCAAAAGCCCCACCGGGGGATGTACGGACAGCCCATACAGCTGTCCGGAACTGTATTATCAGAAACTCCCGGACGGGAGCTGCGTTATTTGAGATACCAGGTCACGGTGACTTCCGCGCTGATCTCCGACTCGCCGGGCATCACGCTGGCTGCCATGGAGCCCACCGACTTTTCCTCGGCGGCATCCATCGAAATGCTCGAATTGGAATACCTGGCGCTCATATCCTGATAACCCTCGACAAGCGCCTGTACCTCGCCGATTTCGCTTCCTGCCGCCTTTGCCAGGACATTCGCCTTTTTCCTCGCTGCATCGACTGCCGCTTCCAGCGCCTTTTCATAGCACTCATAGTAATCGGAGCAGCTGTAGGAGATGCCGTTCATCTCGTTGACGCCGTTCGCGACCGCCGTTGAGATTACCTCGCCCGCAAGGTCAATATCCAGATCCTTTACGGTAAGATTTGTCGTTACGTTATAGCCCCGGACCGTGTCGGTCTCGTAATTATACTCCTGCCAGATGTTATAGCCCGTTGTGCGGATCGACTTTCCGTCTACGCCGAGATCCTTGAGCGCCTGTATGACCTTGTCGACCGTCTCGGCATTTTTCTCCTGCGCCGCGGCGGCATCGGCCTCCCTGGTGCGCACGCCGACATTGACCTCCGCCTTGTCCGGCGTGGAATAGACCGAGCTCTTGCCGGAGACCGTAACCGTCTTTACGCCCTCCGTTTTCACGCTGTCTGCTTTTGTCTCTGCGGTCGTCTCCGCTGCCTGCGCTTCAAGGACAGGGCCTGCCGCCCTGCCGCACCCTGTCAGCATCGCTGCCGTAAGAAGACAAACCAGTAATATTGTTTTTTTCATATTTTCCCTCCTTTATCCTATGACCCGGACCAGCATGCAGATAAGAAACGTTCCCGCCATCATCGCGGCGAAGCTGATCTTCCAGTTCCCTCCGCGATTAAAGCCGTAGAAATCCTCCCATCGCTTTTCTTCCTTTTCGTACAGGATCTTGTACAGGTAAAGGCACCCGTAGGCGAGCACCGGCAGGATCCCGGTCAGCGAAAGGCCAAAGCCCAGCTCCCCTTTCTCAAAGAAGCAGAAGGAGATGATCGCAAGGAGCGGGCCGGCCAGATGCATGTAAAAATTATCCGCCGGCAGAAGAAGCGCTCTGTATCCGCCTTCCATCGTCGGTCCAAGGAAAAACATTACCGTAAGGAATGTCACCGTCACCGACACTGTCCCCAGATACTTCAGGAGCCAGACCGGGAAGGGTACGCTGCCGCCCAGTTCAAAGACCAGCATCAGGAGCGATGCTATGGCGCACAGCACGTTGGAGAGGCAGGTAAAAAAGCGAAACGATGCCGCGCCCTTTTTCCTGTCCCAGTGCCCGTCCTTCCTGAAGTACCCGATGATAACACACAGTGTCGAGACGAAAATAATCAGATTAATAACTGCTGCAATCATTGTTATTTCCGTCGAATCGTTATTCCGTCATTCTTCAGTCGTATACGTTGCTTCCCTCAAACGGGACTGCCGCCTTTGCAGCCTCTGCCGCATCAATGCGGACGTCATCATTGTCGATGTCAATCAGCACATAGCGGTTATTTCCCATGCCCAGCTCCTTCATGTAGGTGAGCTGTCTCAGGCCGTGGCGGCTGGTCATGCGCTCCACCATGGCGCGCTTGTCCTCATCCGGGAGCGCGTACAGAATATCGACGCATGCGCTGTCGATGGCAAGGATATCCAGGGATGCCAGGATGCCGATATTGGGCGTCACTACGGGCTCCGCCGCTACTCCTTCACAGTCACAGGAAACCGAGATATTCCGCATGACATTGATGTAGGAAACCTTCTTTCCGAAATGATCGATCGTTCCCTTGGTCGATTCGGAAATCTTCTCCATCAGCTCCTCCTGCGCGATATCAAACGCGAAGCTGTTCGAGGCATTCACATCGTGGGAGTGGATCTGCGCCTTGCCGACACGTCCGTCCGCGCAGCCGATTCCGATGTTCTTGTTGGAGCCGCCGAAGCCGCCCATCACATGGCCCTTGAAGTGGGTGAGCGCAAGAAGAGAATCGTAGTTCTTCATATGAGAGCCTACGCCGATCGTCTTGAACCACTTTCCTCCCTCGACCGGATAGTTATCCACGCCGTCCTCGTCCATGATATCGACGGTAGTCCACTTATCCCATCCGTTCTTCTTCAGGGTCTGTCTGTGCTGCTCCGTTGTAAAGCGGTCGCCGGCATAGTAGGTGTTGGTCTCAACCACGGTTCCCCCGGGGATTTCATTTTCCACCAGCTCCTTAACCCAGGCGGGAGGAATGATGTTCGGACCCTTGGGTTCGCCTGTATGGCACTTGACAGCAATCTTTCCTGTCAGGTTGGCGCAGACTCTTTTATAAATCCTGCGAAGGCCTTCCGGGGAAATGTCTCTCGTAAAATAAACGATCGACTCATTGCCGGTTCTCGCGTCGTACGGAACATAACGGTCACCTCCTGTGCCCGGGACAATTTTAACGCTGCTCATTGCACTTTCCTCCTTGCTTTTATAAGTATTGCTTTTATGCTTTTGCACTTCATGTGCATTTTTTATTATATCAAATTCAGGCGCCTGATAAACAGTATATCAGGCGCCCTCATTCGGATTCAGATTCAGCTTCGAATCACCCGGATTCCTTCCGGAATCTCTATGTCGTAAACCGGTTCGCCGTTTTCCCGCTGTGCCGCGACGCGGATCGTGCCGTGCGGCGTCCGCATAAGTCCGGATCACCTTCACCGGCGGCATTGTCTGCTCTTTCAGGGCGCCTTTCGGAATCTCATCCGGGGACGCGATACAGGCTGCTTCCCAGGCGCTGTCGTCATAATCCGGCAGGGAACAGACCGCAGCCGCCGGGATCCTTCCGGCGTCGATTTTCTCGGAGCCGTAGACATTGGAGTAAAGTACGCGGTGCGGCTCAATCCGGGAAGCCCGGAAAAAATAGAAATTATTATTACAAATAGTATAGCGGCATTAGGACAAGTCACCAAACACTTTTGGCCGGATCGGACAATTGCTGTTATAAGGCATGGCATATGGTACAATTTATATGGATCGGGAAACAGTTTCCCGGCTGATTCTTACAAAGGAGGTATCACTATGGCATCGGATTACTATGCGTCACTCGGTAAAAATTTGATCGGCACGAAGACCTTTGACAATTTGATGGAAGCATTCGCCGGCGAATCACAGGCAAGAAACAAATACACCTATTTTGCTTCGAAGGCAAAAAAGGACGGCTACGAGCAGATCGCAAAGATCTTCCTGCAGACCGCCGAAAATGAAAAGGAGCACGCGAAGATCTGGTATAAGATTCTCGAGGGCGTCCACTCCACGGTAGAAAACCTGGAGATCGCCGCCGACGGCGAAGCAGAGGAATGGCAGGAGATGTATCCCGGCTTTGCAAAGACCGCAAGAGAAGAGGGCTTTAACGAAATCGCAAACCTCTTCGAGATGGTCGCCGCGATCGAGAAAGAGCATGAAGCCAGATACCGCAAGCTGATCGAGAACATCAAGGGCGGCCTTGTCTTCTCCAAGGACGGCGACAGAATCTGGGAGTGCGGCAACTGCGGCCACATCGTGATCGGCCCCTCCGCCCCGGACGTATGCCCCGTCTGCAACCACCCGCAGGCATACTTTGAAGTAAAAGCGGAAAATTACTAATTTACTTATGACTATCCCGCGCTGCCAGGCAAAGGGGAACAAAGATGCAATACAAATATATGCGTATCCAGGGCCAGGAGCTGGCCGAGAACACGATGTATGCCAAAGGAGTATTCAGCATGTGCTGGCAGCTGATTCAAAACGACGTGATGGATCAGGAGGACGCGGAGCTTTTCAAAGAGATCGACAGCTGGTTTGCGGACTGTCTGCCATTCCCGCCGCAGTGCAGAAATCAGGAAAAGGTCGTATGCTTTTTTAAAACGGAAAACACCGATGAGATGATGAAGATGATCCGGCCCGCCCTGTGGCTTCTGGAGCGATATCATCATCCCTATTTCCTGGTTTACACAAACACGCCCGGGGAAATCGTCTATGAGGATCAGTATCAGGTGGCGGTCCGCGTTCCCGGTGTGCTGCAGATTGAAAAACAGCAGGAGTCATGGAGCCCGAAAGAATAGCGGACTGGATGACTCCTGCGAAATAAGCCGGTTCATTGCATGGCGGGTATACAAACCCGCCTTTTTTATGCCTCAATCAATGCCTGCATATCGTCCCACAGGCCGTCCAGGCATTCGATGGTCTTGAGATAGAGCCTGTACTTCTTCTCGTAGACCTCTCCTGCTGCCTTGTCCGGCTCGTAGCGTCCGGAGATCACGGTCATGTTCGAGATGGCCTCGTCGAGGCTCCTGTACTCGCCGGCAGCGGTGGCGGCGGCGATGGCGCAGCCGAGCGCTCCGGTCTCGTTAGCCTGTACGGTCTCCACGGGAATCTGCATCACGTCGGCGAACATCTGCGCCCAGACGGCTGCCCTTGCGGCGCCGCCCGCGAGGCGGATGCACTCCGGCTTTTCCTGTCTGGTGGCAAGCAGCTTGTCAATGTGATAGCGGTGGCAGAAGGTAATTCCCTCAAAGACGCTGCGGACAAGGTGCTTTCTTGAATGGGACAGACTCATGCCGACAAAGCTGGCCTTTGCGTTCGGGTGAACATTGGAGGCCATAAGGAAGGGAAGGAAAATGGGAACGAATTCCGTCACGGGGATCTCCTCCACCCATTCGTCGATGATGTCGTAGACGCTCTTTCCCTCTGCTTTTGCCTGTGCCTTCAGCTCAGGCAGAAGCGTATTGACAAACCACTCATTGTTCCCGGCGCTGGTGGCGCTTGATTCCTCAATCAGATAGTATTCCGGCAGGCAGAAGAGCGAGTTCATCAGGACCTTTCCGTCAAGGACAGGCTCCTTCCTGATGTATTCATTGATCGACCATGTCCCTGCGATCGCGCAGAGCCTTGATTCCTCATTGACGCCGGCGGCAATCGCGCAGGCATTGATATCGAACATTCCGCCGATCACGGGCGTTCCTGCCTTCAGGCCGCACTTCGCAGCTGCCTCCTCCGTGACATAGCCGCATACATCGGCCGCATGGCAAAGGGGCGGAAGCGCGTCCATAATCTTCTCAAGGCCGAAGAGCTTTAAGAGCTCAGGGTCATAGGAGCGGGTGTGCAGATTTAAGAGATTGCCTCCCGAATAGTCCGTCACCTCCGCGCGTGCCTCGCCCGTCAGGCGGAAACGCACATAGTCCTTGCACTCAAACACATATTTGATGTTGTCAAAGACCTCCGGCTCGTTGTCCCGCACCCAGGCGAGCAGGCAGACCGGCTGGCAGGCCATGATGTGCTGGCAGGAAAGGGCAAAGACCTTCTCCTCGGTCCCGTCCTCTCTCCACTGGTTCATATAACGGTAAGCGCGGTTATCGGTGGAAATAATTCCGTACCTGGCCGGCCTGTCATCCTTTCCCCAAAGGTACAGGCCCTTGCCGTGGCCGCAGATTCCGATGCCGGCAACCTCCTCCGGCGAAACGCCGGTCTTTTCCAGGACGCCGCGCACGACGCTGCAGTTGGCGTCCCACATCTCTTCCATATCGCGCTCGACAAAGTCCGGTCTCGGCGTAATCGACGCGGTGGACATGCCGCACACGCCGATTTCCCGGCCCTTGCTGTCAAAAAGCGCCGCCTTGGTCGCAGTCCCGCCGTTGTCCAGTCCGATATAGTAACGCATACGTTTACCCCCTGTTATTCTATGCGCCCGCCGCGGGAAAACCGTTATCAGCCGTGCAGTCCGTCTGTCTGGCGCTGCATATCCTCCACTACAATGTCATAGATTTCGCCGAGGCTCCTGCAGTACTCCAGGACCTTCCACGGCTCGTTGGTGTGATAGTGAAGCTTGATTGTCGCCTTCTCGCCGCCGAAGTCATCCTCGCCGGTATCGCCCGCGACGATCAGGCTGTCGCCGATAAACTCGTCGATGATATGATCCCGGATCTCATCCACAAGATCGTCGCACTCATCGTCGTCAGCGCCGTATCTGTCCAGCAGAAGCTGTGTGTCGTAGCGAAACTCAATAATTTCCTTATGCTCCATAATCTGTTTTCTCCTTATCTTCCGGTGTCATACTCCCGCCGCTTTCGCATTTGCAAAGAAGACTGGAGTTCCTGCTTTTCAGGTTAAATATCAGCGCCGTCCGCGACCTGCTCTGCCGCACCTGCCGCCGCGCTGCCGGCCTGTCCGGACTGCACGGGGCCGTTCAGCTCCGGCTTTTTATTCAGTATATACATAAACTCCTCGCCGGTAATCGTCTCCTTCTCATAAAGGAATTTTGCGATTTCGTCGAGTTTTGAACGGTTGTCCTTAAGGAGTTTGACCGCCTTCTGGTGCTGCTGCTCCACAAGGGCGACGACCAGACGGTCGATCTGCGTCTGTGTCTCAGGCGAGCAGGCAAAGGAGGAGTCTCCTCCGAGGTACTGGTTGTTGACCGTCTCGAGCGCAACCATTCCGAAATCCTGGCTCATGCCGTAGCGGGTGATCATCTGCCTTGCGAGCCTGGTCGCCTTCTCGATATCGTTCGAAGCGCCGGTCGATACGGAATTGAACACGACCTCCTCGGCCGAGCGTCCGCCGGTCAGCGTAGCGATCTCCGCAAGGAGCTCTTCCTTGCTGACAAGATAATGATTGCCCTCGTCCACCTGCATGGTATAGCCGAGTGCCCCGGACGTGCGGGGGATAATCGTGATCTTCTGGACCGGCGATGTGTGCTTCTGGAGCGCCGCGACGAGAGCGTGGCCCACCTCATGATAGGATACCACAAGCTTTTCCTTGTCGGTCAGGATCGCGTTCTTCTTCTGGTAGCCTGCGATGACGACCTCGATGCTCTCCTCCATGTCCTCCTGCGTCGCGAACTTCCTGCCGTTTCGGACGGCGCGAAGGGCCGCTTCGTTCACGATATTGGCAAGCTCCGCGCCGGAAGCGCCCGCCGCCATTCTCGCGATCTTGTTGAAATCAATATCGTCCGCGATTTTGATCTTCTTTGCGTGAACCTTCAGGATATCCTCGCGTCCCTTGAGATCCGGGAGCTCCACGGGCACACGCCTGTCGAATCTTCCCGGCCTTGTGAGCGCCGGATCAAGCGACTCCGGACGGTTGGTGGCCGCCAGGATAACAACGCCCGTATTTCCCTCAAAGCCGTCCATCTCGGTCAGCAGCTGGTTCAATGTCTGCTCACGCTCATCGTTGCCGCCGTACTGGCCGCTCGATCTCTTCTCGCCGATCGCGTCGATCTCATCGATAAACACGATGCAGGGAGCCTTCTCCTTGGCCTGGCGGAACAGGTCGCGCACCTTTGACGCGCCCATGCCGACGAACATTTCCACGAATTCGGAGCCGGACATGGAGAAGAACGGTACACTCGCCTCGCCGGCGACTGCCTTTGCCAGCATCGTCTTGCCCGTTCCGGGAGGTCCCACGAGCAGGACGCCCTTGGGCATGGATGCGCCGATCTCCTGGTATTTTGCCGGATCATGCAGGTACTGCACGATTTCCTGCAGGTTCTCTTTTGCCTCTTCCTCGCCGGCAACATCGCTGAAACGGATTCCGTCGCTGGACTTCACATAGACCTTCGCATTGCTCTTGCCCATGCCGCCGAGGCCAGGAATCCCGCCCCCGCCGAACATCATGGAATCCCCGCCGAGGTTCTTCATCATGCGGTTGCGCATAAAGCTGCCGAACGCCATGAAAACAATGATCGGGAAAATCCAGCTTAAAAGGAATGACAGGAAAGGAGACGTCTCCTCAATGATCTGGCCGGAAAACTGCGCACCGGAATCATAGAGCCTCTGCACCAGGCCGTCGTCGTTCATCAGGCCGGTCTCATAGATCGTCTTCTCCTCTTTGTCCGTGAAAATAATCTTGTTGGAGAGGATCTGAACCTTTCCGATCTGGCTCTCCTCCGTCATCTTCATGAAGGTGCCGTAGTCGGTGTCGACAATCTGCCTCTTGCTCATCATCGGGATGCCGATGAGATTGATTAGAAGGAGTACGACCATCGCTATGGCGTAAAACGTCAACAGTGGTTTTTTCGGGGTTTTTACTTCATCCATACTCTGCCTCAACTTACTTATTTAATGCCTGTTTTTCCTGCGGCACAGCCTAATTTTACTACAAAATTCTAAAAATAGAATGAAACCCGCATGAACATTGGGAAAACACGGAGCCCGCCAGGGGCAGGGCCTGCTGCAGGAGACCGGTCCCGGAGCCTGTTTTCAGAGGCCGAGCTTTTTCATCGCCTTCGCGATGCCGCCCTCGTCAGGGTCCTCAAAGGTAAGGTCCGCCGCGGCAAGAAGAAGGGGCGGTGCAAATTTGCTGACAACGCCTGTCCCGACCGCCTCGATCATCTCGAGGTCATTCATGCTGTCGCCGAAGCCGACGGCATCCGCGGGGACGGCGCCGTAGTATTCAAGGATTTTCGCGATGCCCGTTTTCTTGGTGCAGTCCTTCAGGATCAGCTCGCCTGCCGTAAGATTTCCCGCCTGAAGGAAATAATTGAGGTTAAAATCCTCCTCCAGAGAAGGCAGGAGCGTCTCGAACTCCTCCCGCCGGTCGGTTACAAAGACAATCTTCGGCACCGGGATGTCCGGGTTCCAGTTCTTTATATCCAGGTTGATTCCCTTGTCCCAGGCCTTTTTGAATTCCTTCTCCTGCGTCTTTTTCTGCTCCTCATTGAGGCCGTAGGTCTCGCAGATCATCTGCAGGAAGAAGGCATCCGTCTCCGGAGCCGCATAGATTCCGTCCGCCGACTCAAACTCGTACCGAACTCCGAGCCTCTCAAAATCCGCGAGGATCCTGAGAAGCAGAGGCTTTTCAATGCTGTTTTTGAAAATGCACTTCTCCCTTCGCCCGTCCGGCGTGCTCTCAAAAACGCTCGCGTACCCGCCGGCGCTCGCCACGATCCCGTCAAATTCAAGTTCCCTGCAGATTCCCTCCCGCAGATATACGGGAGACCTGCCGCTGCACAGGAAAATCCGGTTTCCCCTTTGCCTCGTATCCTCGAGCGCCGCCTTTGTCTCGGGATGCAGCACACGGCTCCTCCCAAGGAGCGTTCCGTCCAGATCCAGGAATAAATTGTAAATATGCATATGTTTACCTTCTGAAGATATGATATGATGCCATAAGCTGTCTTCAGACATCATATCATACAAAGGACCTGATTTATGAGACTTAAAAATATCCCCCGCGCGAGGGATGTAATCGCGGCGAGCAGATGGGCGGTTGACGAACCGGAAAAAATGAAGGGCCGCTGGGCCGAGGAGTTCGGGAAGCCGGCGGATGCGCCGGTTCATCTTGAAATCGGAACCGGGAAGGGCCGTTTTATCCTGGAGCTTTCAAAGGAGCACCCGGACATCAACTATATCGGACTGGAAAAATACTCCAGCGTGCTCCTTCGCGGCGTCGAGATTCAGGATGAGCTCATGCTGAAAAACCTGCGCTTTATCCGGGGCGATGCGGAGCTGATCACGGAATATTTCCTGCCCGGCAGCATCGACAGGATTTACCTGAATTTCTCCGACCCCTGGCCGAAGGAGCGCCACGCCAAGCGCCGCCTCCCCTCGAGGCAGTTCCTTGTCCGCTACGATACGATTCTTACGCCCGGCGGAACCATCGAGTTTAAGACCGACAACCGGGATCTGTTTGATTTTGCCGTGGAGGAGGTCCCCGGAAGCGCCTTTGAAATCGCGCAGCTGACCTATGACCTTCACGCGGACCCCGTCATGAACGAGGGCAATATCATGACCGAGTACGAGGAGAAGTTCTCCGCACTCGGCAATAAGATCTGCAAATATATCCTGGTGAGACGGTAAGCCGGGTGCCCTGCCCGGTGTCTGGCCCGCGAGGGCATTACCGGGCACAGCAGATGCTGCCGCAGCGATGCGGTTACCGGGCAAGGATGCGCATCACGTTCTGGTACGCGATCTTCTCGATGATCCTGTCCGGCATTCCCCTGAAATGCAGTTCGTCGAACAGGCGCTGCACCTGCGTGCTGTCCGCAATCTCCGCGGCGGGATTGATTCCGTCAAAGTCCGAGCCGAGGGCAGGGAAATCCTCCCCGCCGACCTCCCACATGTGAAAAAGGTGCCTGCACATACTGTCGATCTTCCCGGGCACGTGCTTTGCCTCATCGGCGGTCAGGGACTTTGCGTCGGTGCCGGCGGTCGGGCGCTCTGTCCCAGTGCCGGTGACCTTGCACTTTGCCCCGGTGCCGGCGGTCGGGTTGCAGAAAAAGCCGTAGAAATTAAGGCCTGCGATGCCTCCTTTTTCCGCAAGGACACGGATCATGTCATCGGTCAGGTTCCTCGGATGATCTGTCAGGGCGCGGCAGTCGGAGTGTGAGGCGATGAACGGCTTTTTTGCAAGGGCTGCGACGTCATAGAAGCCCCCGTCGGACAGGTGCGAGACGTCGACCAGGATATCCAGCTCCTCCATTACAGCGACGGCCTCCTTCCCGAACGGCGTGAGGCCTTTGTTCATCACCGCGGGATCTTCACTGTTGGGATATCCGAAGCAGTTCTCATCATTCCAGGTCAGCGCGATCGCCCGCACATTATCTTCGCGAAGTTTTTTGAGCCGGTCCATATCGCCCATGACCATCCGCCCGTCTTCGATCGTAAGAATCGCGGAGGCTTTTCCCTCTTCCCTGTTTTTCCGGACCTCATCCGCATAGAAGGCCGGCGCCATGTAATCCGATGCGAGCGCCAGCTCCCTGTGAAAGACATCCACCAGTTCCCCGTAGAAAATCTCGTCCTCCGGGAATTCCTTAAACGGCATGCCTTCCTTAAAATATTTTCCCCAGGTCCTTCGTCTCGGGAAGAAAATCGCAAAGAACTGAAGAAGCTGGCCTGCCTGCCTCATTTTCTCAAAGCTCTGCATGCCATCTCCCGCCCTCACATAATCCTCTCCGGCAAGGAATGACCTTTCCAGTGTGTCACAGTGCATATCCGCAAACGGCAGCTGATTCATCGTCGTACTCCTCCTGATTCTCCTTAATTTCATCAGGAATAGTATAGCGCAAACTCTTGCAGCGGTGATTTTTCCTGTCTATGAAGCGAAGCAGCAGAGTACCACATTCATAGGAGCTGCCGCACCACATGGCTGTGGGTGAATGCCGGAACAAACTTACTGGTTCCGGATGTAATCCCGGACCACCGCGAGAGAATTCTCGCTGACCGTCGTGATGAAATAGCTGTCGGACCAGAAGTATGGTTTCCAGTA